>Ga0105162_1000839_pt1 | contig 18721 bp, 12 predicted proteins | sample JNZ201metaG_FD_81532 | JGI IMG/M metagenome (GOLD analysis project Ga0105162, IMG submission 81532) | Hot spring microbial communities from Jinze hot spring, China to study Microbial Dark Matter (Phase II) - JNZ 20120812A | ecosystem: Environmental > Aquatic > Thermal springs > Hot (42-90C) >...
AGGAAATGCTCCTTGGAGCCTCCAATGTCCCGGAAGCTCTGCTGAAAATGGTTGAAACAACCCGGCAGGTTTTTGAAGTAGCACGTGGAAAATTCCCTATATTTCTGGAATTCCTGAACCGAGCTATCCGTGATCCCAAAATCTGGCAAGCAACCATTACTCCTTACCGCCGTTACAGGGCTTTTTTTGCCAAAATAATAGAAGAAGGCATTGCCGAAGGAACCTTGCGCCCGGTAGACCCTGAAATGGCAGCCAATGCAATGCTTTCCCTGGCCATTGGCTTAGTCCTCCAGGCCACAATAGATCCCAATGGCGCCGATTGGAGCCAGGTTGTGCGCCATAGCGTCCGGGTGTTTCTGGAAGGTACGGTGGGAGACTATCAAAGTGGAAACCCTGGTCATTAAGTTGCCGAAGGTATCGGTTATCATACCCGCTTACAATGAAGAGCGGTTTATCGGGAGAACATTGCTTTCTATACTGGAGAGCGGGTTTCCCTGTGAGTTAATTGTAGTAGATGATGGCTCCACGGACCGAACGCCTCAAATCCTGGAAAGTTTTGGATCGCGCATCCGGGTTATTCGCCATCCAATCAACAGAGGCAAAGGAGCCGCAATGGCTTCTGGCATTAGAGCAGCTACAGGGGAAATCGTGGTCTTCTGCGACGCTCACTTGCTGGGATTGAAGTCGTACCATTTGCTTTCCCTCGTCTTGCCCCTCGTTCAGGGCTCCGCCAAAGTTGTGCTGGGCACCGGAATTTCTGGCTCACCTGCTTTTCCCCACATTGTAATGCCTGTTCTAACCGGGCAGCGGGCATATTTCCGGCGCGACCTGGAACCCCTTTTAAATGAAATGGAAGGCTTAGGCTATGGCGTAGAACTTTTCCTCTTCCACCGCTTCCCACAGGAACAAACGGCTATAGTAGTGCTTCCCGGCCTGGTTCATCTCCCAAAGCAATTAGTTTCTCCTCCCCGAGCAGTGGCAAAAGGATACTTACGGGAATCAGTGGAAATTTTCAAAACCCTGACCTATTTGGGGGGTATATCACCGGCCAGGCTCAGCCAATGGAAGCGCAGGTTTATTAAGAAGCGAGCATTCATCCAGGCCCCTCCTGAAAAGCAAGAGTTTAAGCAGTGATTCTTTACCGGAGGTGGAGCTATATGAACATCCTGATAACCGGAGCTTTTGGTAATATAGGGCAAAGCACACTGGAAGAATTGCTTCGCCGTGGGCATAAGGTGCGCAGTTTCGATCTGCAGACAAAGAGGAATAAGCGTATAGCCCAGCGCTACGGCAATAGCATTGAAATAGTGTGGGGAGACCTGCGCAACTACGAAGAAGTTGTCCGTGCGGTGGAAGGACAGGAAGTGATAGTTCATCTGGCTTTCATTATCCCTAAGCTCTCGGCTGTAGGGATTGAATCTGAAGAACAGCCTGACCTGGCCTATCAGGTGAACGTTGAAGGCACACGCAATTTGATAATGGCGATGAAAGCTCAGCCGCGGCCTCCGCGTTTAATTTTCCCCTCATCAGTCCACGTTTACGGGCAAACGCAGGATCAACCCCCACCTCGCCGGGTTGATGACCCGGTGAACCCGGTAGAGCATTACTCTCGCCACAAAGTCCTCTGTGAGCAAATGATTAAGGAATCGGGTCTTGAATGGGTTATTATGCGATTTGGGGCTGCTTTACCCATAGATATACGCCTTGACCCAGGGATGTTTGATGTCCCTCTGGACAACCGCATAGAGTTCATCCATACCCGAGATGTGGGCATAGCGATTGCCAATGCAGTGAATCATCCGGAAGTCTGGGGAAAGGTCTTGCTTATCGGTGGAGGGCCACGCTGCCAGTTCTACTACAGGGAAATGGTAGCGCGGATTCTGGAAGCGATAGGCGTAGGGATGCTTCCAGAAGAAGCCTTCAGCACGGTCCCATTCCCTGTGGATTGGCTTGATACAAGAGAAAGCCAGCAGCTCCTGCAATACCAGCAACGAACGCTGGATGACTATATATCGGATATGATAGCTGCTTTGGGGTTCCGGCGTTATTTGATCCGGGCTTTCCGCCCGCTGGTGCGCTGGTGGCTTCTCCGACAATCCCCTTACTGGAAACAGCGGAAGAAGGCTAAGTGAATGAATCCAGAGCACCTGGCGATTGCATTGCTCTGTTTGATTGGATATAATGTAGCATACGTTGACCCGACGAATTTCCTGAGGCCTGGAGGATTAAATGGATGAAATTGAAATTAAGCCAGTGAAAACGCCAAAAGAACTTGAGCAATTTATCCTCTTCCCCTGGAAGATTTACGCCAACGATCCATACTGGGTTCCCCCGTTGATAAGCGAACGCAAGATTTTCTTTGACCCCAGCCGCAACCCCTTTTTCAAACATGCCGAAGTTCAGCTTTTCCTGGCCCTTAAAAAAGGAGAGGTGGCCGGCACGATCTCTGCCCACATAAATTACATACATAACGAATTTCATCAGGAGAAAGCTGGTTTCTTTGGATTCTTTGAGTGCATTGAAGATTTCGCTGTAGCTCACAAGCTTCTGGAAACTGCCTGCCAGTGGGTAGCTGAAAGGGGGATGGAAATAATTAGAGGACCGATGAATTTCTCCACCAACGAGGAATGCGGCCTTTTAGTGGAAGGCTTTGACTCTCGCCCCGTGGTTATGATGACTTACAACCCCCGTTATTACGTGGACTTTATAGAAAAAGCGGGCTTTTACAAAGCTATGGACCTCTACGCTTACATTATCCAGGCTGAAGACCTAAAAAACAATGCCGAAAATCTCCCCCCAAAAGTCTTCAAAGCAGCCGGAGCTGCCCTCAGTCACCCAAGGATTAGAATAAGGAAGCTTAACTTTAAGGATTTTGACCAGGAAGTGGAAAAGGGCTGGAAGGTTTATAACTCTGCCTGGAGCAAAAACTGGGGTTTTGTGCCCCTTACAGAAGAAGAATTCAAGCACATGGCTTATGGCCTCAAACCATTCTTAGACCCCGATCTGGTCCTTGTGGCTGAAGTTGACGGAGAGGCAGTAGGGCTATCGGTTACCCTGCCAGACCTCAACATCCCATTACACAAAATTAACGGCAGGCTATTCCCCCTGGGATGGGTGAAGTTTCTCTGGTATAGAAGGAAAATAGACACCGCCCGGTTTTTCATGATGGGGGTAATAGAAGAGTACCGCAACCTGGGAATAGACGCTGTATTTTACCTGGAGACGGCAAAAGCTCTTTTGAAAAAGGGCTATACTCGCTGCGAGATGTCCTGGATCCTTGAAAACAACACTATGATGAACAGGATAATCCAGCGCCTGGGCGGGCGCATTTACAAAGTTTACCGGATTTATGAGAAAAAGCTGGCTTAGAGTCTTTGCCCCCCTGGTTTTCTATACTCTGCTCGCCTTTATCTTGACCTGGCCTTTGCCACTTCATTTTACTACCCATGTTCCCGGCGATGGTGGAGATGACCCAGCTCTTACCTGGAACCTTTGGTGGATCAAGCATGCTCTTCTGGACCTCCGCTCCTCACCCTTTCACTGCCAGCATATGTTTTACCCCATCGGGGTAAATTTGAGCTTTTACACCCTCACAGTCCTCAATGGTGTGCTCTCCATCCCCCTGCAACTCGTTTTTGGCCTTATTCCCGCTGCCAATATAATCCTTGTATCATCTTTCGTGCTTTCAGCTTTTGGGGCTTACCTCCTGGCTAAAAGCTTAAAGTTTACACGCTCGGTACTGCCCCCTTTCTTGGCCGGCTTGATTTATGGTTACGCTTCCTGTAAACTTTTCTACGCCGCCCTCGGCCAATTCAACATTGCCAGTTCGCAATGGATGCCTTTTTTCATATTAGCTCTTCTAAAGCTCGGGAAAAAGAAAGAGGTTAAGTGGGCAATCCTCGGAGCTTTGTTCCTAATTTTTCAGGCCTGGGCAGAGATGACTTTCGCTTCTTTCCTCCTTCTATTTACTGCCTTTTACCTGGGTTGGGCCCTCTCATTTCGCCGCTGTTCTGCTCACCCCCTCATAGGCCAGACAGTCCTTCTGCTTTTCCTCTTTGCTCTGGGAATCTCTCCCCTTATGGCAGCCATGGTGCCAGACCTCGTGGCCGAAGGAGATTTTTTCCTGCGTGGCACAGGCTTCGCTGAAGTCTTCTCCGCCGACCCTGCCGGATTTGTAATTCCTACGAAACTCCATCCCTTTCTGGGGAAAATAGTGGACCGTTTCCATTTCCCCCATGATAAAGGACAACACCTTTATCCGGGCTTTTCAGTAATTTGGCTAACACTAGCCGCTTTAAGAAAAAAAGAGGCACATTTCTGGGTTTTGTTCTCCATTCTCTTCACCTGGCTTTCCCTTGGGCCTACTCTACACTTTAACGGTAGAGATCTCGGGATACCAATGCCCTTTGCCCTTCTGCAGGAAATACCCTTGTTTAAGGGCAATCGCTACCCGGGCCGTTACAATACACTGGTGATGCTTTGCCTGGCTTTGACTGCTTCCATGGGGGCAGATCTGCTCCTTACCAGAGCGAGCAAACCGTGGAAATACCTTTTCACCACCTTAATTTCCCTCATCACTCTATTTGAACACCTCTCAATACCTCTGCCCTTATCAGACATGCGCATTCCCGAGGTCTATAAGACGATTGCATCTGATCCGGAACCGGGGACAGTACTGGAAATACCCCTGGCCTGGCGAAATAGCTTCCGTATAACGGGGACTATGCATCCAATAATTATGTTTTCTCAGTATTACCAGACCCTGCACCATAGGCCCATCTTAGGGGGAAATACCTCCCGCAACCCTGAATTCAAATTTCAGTATTTCACCGAAGCCCCCATAATAAATACCATCGTAGCCCTGGAGAACGGCCACACTATATGGAGAGAGATACTGGAAGAAGATAAAAAGCTTGCCCCATACTTTTTGCAATTTTTCAACATACGTTACATAGTGATACATCCGCACCATGTCCCGAAAGCTTTGCTGGATTACCTGGCCTACATATTTGGGCTGGAAATTCCCCCCACACCCCCGGATAGTCCTCTGGTCTTCAAAGTTGAGAGATCCCCTCTTCCAACCCAGATTTCCCTCAACATGGCAGAACCAGTTGCCAATTTCAATCGGGGGGAAGGATGGGCCCCGATTCCTGCTGGAAATTATGTATGGGTTCAAAGGCGAAAAGCCCGCTTTTTCCTTCCCCTTGAGTCTGGAGCTTATAAGGTGAAAATTCGTGTTTTCTCTCCCGGCGATAACCAGGTGATGAGCCTGGAAATAGGAAAGCGCAGGGTGGCTACTTTCACCCTGAAAGCTGGATGGCAGGAATGCGAAGCATATATCCCCCAAGGCATTTTGAAGGATGGATTGAATGAATTAATTCTGCGGTTTTCCAGACTTTTCCCATCCCCTGAAGGAATCCTGGTCCGAAGCGCCGGGATGAATGTAGGGGATTTTATCCACATTTATGTAAAGGGCAGGGATGTAGCGCTTGACAGGCGAGGTTACACTGTGGCCTTAATTGCGCCGGAAGGGGAAGTGAAAGAAGTAGTTTCCTTTGACACTTTCGCCTCTGAGAGAGAATCGGAAAAAATGGCAAATTTTCTGGCCTCAGTACCCGAGGGGTATATAGTGGCTATAGGGGTTAAGGATGAGGCTTCGCTCAAGTTAGAGGGCAAAGCTGTTGAAGCTCTCCGAGCCCTGGGGTCCAAAATTGACCTCAGGGGATGCTTCCGGTGCTCCCATGCCTTCCTGGGGATTAAGGGTGAAGGGACCGTCATAGAGGCTTATCACCCCTTTAGGGTTGTATCGGTCTATATTGGAGAACCAGTGAGCGAGCCTACAGTGGCTGTGGCCATCGCTTCTATAGAGCTAACCCCAGCCCAACATGACGGTTGAGGTTGGGGAAAAGCTTTGACGGTTCTGCTTGTAAGGTTCACGTTTTAGTGCTATAATTAAAACTGTGCTCGGGGGTCGTCTAATGGGCAGGACGAGGGACTTTGGATCCCTTGGTCCAGGTTCGAATCCTGGCCCCCGAACTTATTGGGGCTGACGGCTCTGAAGAGCCGCCGGCTCTCTTACTTTATGGAGCAGGCAAATTATGGGAGAATGTCCCCTCAGCGAAAGGGAGCTGGAAATCCTCAGAATGGTAGCTTTGGGGGCCACCAACCAGCAAATAGCCAGCAAGCTCTACATTAGCCATAACACCGTTAAAGTCCACCTCCGCAACATTTTTGACAAGCTTGGGGTTCAGTCCCGCACTGAAGCAGTGACTCTGGCTATAAAAGAAGGATGGATTGACGTTACAGGAATAACATTAAAGCCTCCCGAGCCCCAGGCCCCTCCTTTTCCCCGCTGGAAGAGAATCTTTCTGGCCTCCATTACCCTTCTGGCCATGGTAATCGTAGCTCTGCCATGGTTGGGAACTTTTCGGTTTGAAAAGCCCTCTTTTATCCTGGCTGATTCCTCTTCCCCTCTAAGAGCTGCCACTATGACATCTTCAGGCCGCTGGTTTCTTAAAAGCTTCCTTCCAACCCCTCGCTCGCGGATGGCTGTAGCGTTATGGGAAAACGCCATTTTCATCATCGGAGGAGAAGCAGGAGGAGCTATTACCGGTGAAGTTCTGGCCTATTACCCAAAAGATAACCGATGGGAAGAAAAAGCTCAGAAGCCTACCCCCGCAAGCAACATCGGAGCAGCCGTTCTGGAAGGAAAAATTTACATACCAGGAGGATATACAGCCGACGGCAAATTGACTGATGCGCTGGAAATCTACGACCCTGCACAGGACACCTGGATGAAAGGGCCATCGTTGCCCATGCCTTTGTGCGGATATGCCATCGTTTCTTATGGAGGAAAAATTTACTTGTTCGGGGGATGGGATGGCAGAAAGGCCTCAGCCAGAGCTTTCTTATACGATCCTGAATCCGAAACTTGGAAAGAACTTCCGCCTATGTCTACACCCAGGGCCTTTGCTGCAGCTGTCGCCCTGAAAGACCGCATTTACGTGGCCGGGGGTTTAAGAGGCTCCCAAGAGCTGAAAGAAGTAGAAGAATTTAACCCGAACGAAATGCGCTGGCGAAAGCGTTCCTCCATGCTTTTGGGTAGGGCCGGCTTCGGAATGGGCATTGTTGGCTCATGGATATACGCCATTGGTGGGGGATGGAAGAATTACCTGGCCTTTAACGAACGCTATGACCCCTCAGCTGATCTATGGACACCTTTTGATAGTCCTGTCCTGGGGGAATGGAGGAACCTTGGGGTTATTGCTATCGGAAACAGAATTTACGCTATAGGTGGCAGGAGCGGGGAACCACTCGCTTTTGTGGAAGAATACCAGGCTATTTTCACCGTTATGCTACCGTACGTGCAGAGGTGAAGCCATGTTTGAAATCGTTTTTCTGGGGACTTCGGCGTCGGCTCCCTCGGTCCAAAGGAACTTACCTGCAGCTGTAGTCCTTTACAACCAGTATAGGTTCCTCATTGATTGTGGTGAAGGTACTCAGAGGCAGATCTTAAAAAGCGGATTGGGGTTCCGGCGCCTCAATAAGATACTTCTAACCCACGGCCACCTGGACCATATCCTTGGCCTTGGGGGATTAATATCTACTTTTGCCCGCTGGGAAGCCATAAATGAGGTGGAAATATACGGCGGCAAGTGGGCTTTGCGCAGGGTTAAATTGCTCATGAAAGTGGTTTTCATGGATGAAATCCCCCCTATAAACATCATCTATCGGGAAATTGGTCCCGGGGTCATCATGGAGGACGATAAGTTTATCCTCAAAGCCTTCAAGGTTATTCACAAAGGAGCCGATTCTCTGGGCTTTATTTTTGAAGAAAAGCCCAGGCGCCCGTTCCTGGTGGATAAGGCTGAAGCTTTAGGTGTCCCCGCCGGGCCAGAGAGGCGTCGCCTTGTGCAAGGAGAATCTATAACGTTGCCCGATGGGCGGATTATAAAGCCTGACGAAGTTTTAGGCCCTCCCATTCCCGGAGCAAAGCTGGTCTTCGTAGGTGATGCCTCCTCCACCCATGGCCTGGCTGAAGTGGCTCACAAAGCCGACGCTTTGGTAATTGAGGCTACATACCTTGAGCCTGAAAAAGAATTAGCCCGCCAGTACGGCCACATAACCGCAGCCCAGGCTGCACGCCTTGCCTTGGAAGCTGAGGTCAGGCATCTTTACCTTATACACATATCACGGCGCTATAGTATAAACGAAGTTCTGGAGGAAGCTCAGGCCATATTTCCCAATACCACTGTAGTTAACGACCTGGACAGAGTCGTGGTAAAAAAACCTGAAACCGATTAAGGTGGAAGCTTATGGGAAGGGACTTTATCGTTGTCCTTATTACCACAGGGTCTTACGAAGAGGCATTAAAGATAGCCCGGACCCTTGTGGAAGAAAAGTTTGCCGCTTGCGTAAACGTTATTCCCGAAGTTTCCTCCTTTTACTGGTGGGAAGGGAAAGTTCAGGAAGATAAAGAAGCTATGTTGATAGTGAAAACCACTGCTTCGGCTTTCCCTGCCCTTGAAAAAAGGGTTCGGGAACTTCACAGCTACACTGTGCCTGAAATCATCGCTCTTACGATAAAGGAAGGGTTTAAAGGCTACCTGGATTGGCTTGCAGACTCGGTGCTCAAGTAAATAGCCATCGCCAGGGAAAGGAATCGCGTTTCCGCTTCATCAGCTCGGGAGTTTATGAGAATGGGCACTTTTGCCCCCACCACATGGCCAGCCATCCTGGCCCGGGCAAAATATAGAATTCCCTTGGCCATTATGTTCCCTGCTTCTACATTGGGGACAATAAGTATATCAGCCTGACCAGCAACGGGGGATTTTATACCCTTAACTTTGGCTGAATATTCTGATATAGCCGTATCTAAGGCCATAGGTCCATCCACGATAGCCCCTTCAACCCACCCTTGTTCGGCCATCTTCGCTAAAGCCAGGGCATCAATAGATGCCGGAATTTTGGGATGAACAGCCTCAGTAGCTGCTAAAATTGCCACTCTAGGCATCTCAATACCAAAACGGTGGGCTACTTCTACAGCATTACGGATGATCTCCAGCTTCTGGTAAACATCAGGGTAAGGGACTACCCCGCTATCGCTTATGTAAATTAACTTGTGCATCCCGGGGATCTCAAAGATCCCCACATGGGTCATCAGGGTTTTGTCCCTGAGGCCGATCTCTTTGTTTAAAGCAACAGAAAGAAGCTCGGCCGTTTTGAGCTGGCCTTTTATGACGATATCCGCTTTCCCTTCTCTCGCCAGGAGCACCACTATTCTGGCAGCTTTGGAAGTTTCGGGTTCATGGATTATCTCAAAATCAGCTAAGGATATACCTTCCTGGCGGGCAATTTCTTTTATAGCAGGAGCATCCCCCACAAGGTAGCCTGATATTTCCAGACCAGCTCTGCGAGCTTCTTCAAAAGAGAGAAGAACTTCTGGGTCGTGGGCAGCAGCTACTGCTACTCTCCTTGGACCTTTATTTTTAGCCAGCTCTATCATCTGAGAGAAATTTTCAATTGCCATCCTCCTTTCTCCTCAGGGGAACATTACCACTTTGCCCACCTTTTTTTCAGGCGCGGTCAGAAGACGAAAGGCTTCTTCAAAGTTATCCATGGGCATTTTATGAGTGATAATAGGTGATGGATCAAGCTTACCGGAATTGAGGAGTTCAGTCATTTGATACCATGTCTCCCAAAGGAGGCGCCCGTTTATGCCTATTATACGGGCTCCTTTGAAAATTACAGCATTAGCCCAATCCAAGGTAACTGGCTCTGATGGTATCCCAAAAGCCGTGAGCCTTCCCCCTCTACGGAGGACAGCAAATCCTTGCTCTAAAGCCAAAGGGCTTCCAGCCATTTCCAGAACTACATCAACTCCAATGCCCTCGGTTTTTTCTAGAATAATTTTAACTGGATCCTGGCCTTCGGCAATATTTATGGAGAAGTCAGCCCCCATCCTGCGTCCAATTTCCAGCCGGTAAGAATTCATTCCTACCTGGAAGATAGTGCCGGCTCCTGCGGCTTTGGCCACGGCTACAGCATTATTGCCTGCCGGCCCATCTCCGAAAATAGCCACTGTTTTACCAGATACTGGCTCAGCTAAAACAGCGTAAACAGCGTTGCCCAGTGGTTCCTGGATGGAAGCTATAGCAGGATCCATGTCTGAAGAGTTCTTCCATGCGCATATTTCGGGGATCACTACGTATTCAGCGAATGAACCGTTAGTATCAACACCGATGATTTTAAGGTTCTGGCAGATATGAGGCTGCCCCCTGCGGCATATTGGGCAAGTCATATCGGGAATGTGGCTTTCGGCGGAGATGAAATCTCCTACTTTCAAAGTTTTCACATTTTTCCCCACTTCCACCACTTCTCCGCAGAATTCATGCCCTATAATAAGGGGTGGTTTTATCCGGCTTTGCGCCCAATGGTCCCAATTATATATGTGCACATCAGTCCCACAAATTGAGGTAGCTCGAACTTTCACCAGCACTTCATCAGGGCCTGGATAGGGTATGTCCACCAGATCCATTTCCAGGCCCGGGCCAGGTCTTTTCTTGAGGATAGCTTTCATTTTTTCGCCCATGTTTTCCTCCTTTAAGGACATAAAAAAACCCGGCTTCCTGTCCGGAAACCGGGTTTTCTACCTGGAGCATCCTGTGCACGTAGTCGCCGTGCACCCTGAGCAGGGACTTCCTCCTAAGCTTCTGGTATTCCCCCCTTCGCCACGGCTAACGGCTGCAAAAAGAGAGATTGCCCTTTCCGTGTCAGAGCTTCCACAGTAAGGGCAGTCAGCGGGATCGTTTGCCTTATTTATAGGACGTAAAAGCTCAAAGGTCTTACCGCAGCTTCTGCATCTGTACTCGTAAATGGGCATTTCTTATTCCCCCTTTACCCTGGGTTTGCGGTTTTATTTTACCACCGTTGTTTCCCCGATGCAAGGAAATCTAAATATTGGGACACCCCTTTTTCTTGCCTTTTCCCCCTGGCTAAAGGCTCAGGAGATAAGAAGGGTTAGGCGGCTCCTATCCCGAGTATTACAGCTGCTGGCGAACTGGTATTCCATACCCTAGAACGCTGGCGTTAAGCGCTTTAATATGGCAGCCTCCACTATACAGATGCCCGCCATTTTAACTGGGTGCAAAGCACGGACCCATTTCTGTTTCCTCTGGAAAGCCCTATAGTTGATAGCTTCTCGCATATCTAAGGGATTATTTTAAAGCTATCGCCCAGTGGATTACCTGCCTCATCTTGCAAGGGTAAACGTTCTTCAGTGGCAGGGTCATAAGCACCGAGAGAAATGAGGTAAGAACCATCGGTAGGAACAGGAAGTTCATAAGAGGAACATATATATTCGCCTGGTAACCAGGCGGTAGTTGGGTTTTTACCGTAACCAGGGATTGTATCTACTTGGCTTAGGAGAGTGCCTTCTGGAGCTAAAAGATGGACAAAAGTTACATATGAGGTGGACATTTCTCTTAAAGCCTGCCAGCATAGTGTGATTTTCAAATTCTCCCCTAATTTAGCCGTTGAAAATTCGTATCCCACTAATCGGAAAAGGTTGCTGAAATAAACATTGGCTTTGTTTGCCAAAGTAGGCATCACAAAATTGCGAGGCCAACTTTTTACCTGTATTGCTCCCAGGGTGGCATTGATTTCCTCCCCTCTTAGCTCAATTTTAACACCTAAAGTATAATCCCCTGCGGGCGTTGTTCTCCCTAAAATCAAGTCATAGCGATCAGTAACTACTTCACCTGCCCTCCACAATTCAGGGGGATAGTTAAGCCCAATGGGAAAACTTGCGCTCTGAATTATATTGCCCGCGGAATTCACCAATTCAATTTTAACATTACCTCCTGCAGGTGAATCTTGTAAAGCTTGCCAATAAAAGGTTAAGGTAAACTTATCCCCAGGGATAAGTTCTTTTGGTGGTAGCTCAAAACCAAACCAACATAAAGAAAGGGGAGCATTTAAGCAAACATTTTTTATCACCCCGGGTTGAGGTAGGCTAAATTGCCTGGCTGGCATCAAGGTGAATTCTCCGATCCTCGCCAACCTTGCTGAAGCTCTGGGTCCAACAGTTACTGGTAGCTTTTGCAAACTTTCAGCCTCATAAACAGCCACATTAATTTGATATCTCCCCGGGGTAGTCCCTGGAGGTATAGGTATTAGACGGTAGTCCAGCCCCTGATTATTAGCTTGCCAGGAAGAAGTAAAATTCCACGTTTTATCCATTAGAAAGCGATCGTCTTGAGCAATAATATGTCCGGCTTCATCTGTGATATAGACAGCAGCTTTGTAATCTTGCCCTGGGGGATTAATTGCTTCCCATAAGAAAACTACCCACATAATTTCTCCAGAATTAACTTCTTCTTTCAGATTAAATCCCCTAAGGGCTATCTTTTTGTCAAAATGGATTGCCACAGATTTTGCAGGATAAAGGGTAAAATCCAATACTTGCGGCATTTCATAGATGCTTACCGTAATGCCATTAAAAGTTCTTCGCTCTTTCAGAGTTCCAACTTGTTCCAAGAGGAACCGTAATAAACCCTTTTTATCACCGTGAATTAAGGCAGCCCACTTAAGGGCATCAAAATCCCACTCCACCAATCCCACAAGCTTACGCCCTTTTATGGCTTCTTTAAGCTTTTTAGGCGCTTCACTTTCGTTAGCAGGTATGAATTTAAAGGGGGTATTGCTAGCATAGTTAAAGGTAAAACTAGAAGGAGCGAAAGGGGTTGCCTGGAAGGAGCTATTAGGGAGAAGCCAAATTTCAGGTTGTGGGGAGTAGCGGCTAAGCAAATGAGCCGTCTCCACAAAAATTTCATCAAACGACATGGTTTTACTCACTTCAATAGCCCATACCCTGAAGTAATCGTAAAAGGTTTTATAACCTTCCAAACCCATAAATAAAAAGAAAAATCCCCACGCAATAAAAGCAACTGGTCGTATCCTGTTTTTGAGGATTTCCAGAGCATAGTCTATAGTTATGGCAGGGAAAAGGCATGCAGGAATAAAAGCCCCGGAAATATGCAGGAAATGTGGCCCTACATCGTTCTTGGCTAATATGCCGGGGAGAAGCGTTACCCCCAAATTAAGGAGAATAAAAGAATAAGGGGCTTTACGAATCTGCGCTATGGCAATCACTATACCTGCCCAGAAAAACAGAGACATAACAGGGTCAAAAATTGGCTTGCCCGGAAGATTATGTCGCCATCGGCCATCTCCTGTAAAACCAAAGAGTGCTGCATGCTCTGAAATTTGCTTGATAATAAGCGGGAAAAGCTTACCTTGATGAACTTTTGGGTTAAATATGAATTGGTTAGTATAGCGAGGGGAAGTAAAAAAATTGGGTAAAAATTTGACCAGAAAAAGCAGGGATGTTAGCGCAAAACCAGCCCAGAAAAACGCAGATAGCTTAAAGTCCATCTTACTGCGTCTACTCCATAACCAGCTTGCCCAGAAAATCATCATAGCAAATATCAGAGCGAAAGAAGCCTGGTAACAATAAAGGCTCAGTCCTAATACCATTCCGGCGCACACGGTGCTCCATAACTCTTTTCTGTGTATTCCCCGCCAGAACATATACCAGGCAAGGGCTTGTACAAAAGGCAAAGGGTTGGGAGGAAAAGCTAAACGGTTTAAGTGCACACAAGCAAAGGTTATTGCATAAAGCCCAGACGCAATAAAGGCTATAAGGCGCCGATTAAAGCTTTCATAAACCCATAGATATATGAAAGGTATAGTCATAATCCCACTAAGGGCAACCCCTATGCGCAAAGCGACGGCTGAACGCCCCATTATTAGCACTGGTAAAGCAGAAAAATATGATGAAAGGGTACCAAGTTCTGAGATTTGAAGCAATTCGCCTTTGACGATCCTCAGGGTAATATAACCCCAATCTGCTTCATCGCTGCTTAACCCCGGGGGCACCGAGTTGATACTCCATAATCTGAAAAAAGCTCCCACTAAAGTTACGAAAATGATAAGCATAAAGTCCAAAACATTTGGATCCTGTTTTATTTTCCGTTCGGGATCGGCATGAAGAATTCGTAAACGCATATCCAAACCCCGTCAGTGTTCTAGAGGAAGAACCTCCACTTTTGCCAATTTTATGTGGTCTAAATTCCCGCTGAAAATGAAACGATTCTGCTCAGAATACAGCACCAAGATCAATTCGTATTCTCCGGGTGTTTCAGGCAGCTCCAAAGCGTACCTTGCCGTGAAGCTTTTTTCTTTTTCTGAAGATTGAGGTTCCATTAAAAGTGAGACTGGATAATCAACTTGACAGGCTAATTTGCCCCTTTTGTCCAGCAATTGAAGCGAAGTCTTCCAATCGCTTATAGTTGTTACAGGCAATTCCCAATGCAGTTCAATGAACAGAAAATCAGAAGTGCTAGGAGTTAAACTGGAGGCTTTAACAGTGTACCCGGTCAATTCAATTCCCTCTCCCAATCGCCCTGCTGAAATTACCTCCTTGCCCCCTCTTTTAAATTGAGCAACCCTTACTGATGGTCCGGTCCATTTGCTTCCAGCGTAATAAAGCCGTTTAGCCAAGGCAAATTCCACCCAGCGCTCAGGAGAGGTCTCCGTGAGACCTTGCATGACCACCCAAATATTTTCAGCATTGCCTATTGATCGCCATAATTGTTCTTCCCATTCAGGCTGGTCGTCTATGTGCTGCTCTTTTATTACAATGATGTGGGGCGGACAAAGGCCCTTGCAATAATTTAGCATCGCTACTCGAGGTATATAAGCCCAAGGAGGTTCACCCCACATATAAACAATAAGCTTATCACTCGCATTGCCTTTTTCCCGTAGAAGTTTGTAAGCTTCAACAAAACCGCTTTTGCCCCCGAAGTCCTCATCATAGTATGAAGAAAATAGAAGGGAAGAAATTAAAGCTAAGAACAATAAAACCAAAACGCTCAGGTTAAGTTTTAACCCCTTAAGCTTTCCCGATATCAAGTTGCGGGCGGACAGTGAAACTAGGAATAAAAAGATGGTTAAAGGGATAAATAAAGTCCAGCGCATTCCAGCAGTGGAGGCCCAAGCCACTTCAGCTCTGGCAAGGTTCAGAAAGCGCCAGTGATTTAAAGGCGGAGAAAAACGTAGATGCCAAGTAAATTCTTGAAAAGTTATACCCCTTTTAAAGACAACTTCATAGAAGGGGTATGCAACTAAACTTTGCATACCTGCAAACAAGGCACTAAGCAGGAAGAGAAACCCAAAAAGAAACATAAAAACCCTTTTATTGCCGAAAAGCCTTATCGTCTCGGCCAAAGGTAGGCAAAGAAATGGCAAAACTGGATTTACTTGTCTAGGCCCCCATCCCCAGAATCCCCACCAGAAGTAACCACGTGTAGAAGCAACCAGGTAAATTAAACCAAGGCCTGCCAGGAAAATACCTCCTCCGGATTTTTTGCGGAAGAACCCGGGTAATCCAGGGATGGTTAATAGCAGGACAGGACAAAACACGAAAAGCCCCCACCCGGGACTAAATAAAAGTCCCACCAGGTTACGTAAATCCGGGAAGGCATCGCTAAACCTTTGAGGGAAAGGCACGTAATTTTTGGTTGCTATCCAGAAAAGTATAGCTGTAGGTAAGATAACGCTGATGAGTATTAAAACCTTCCGCCTGAGCCCGATCCTGAACCAGTGAGCCCAAAAAGCCTCAGGTTCCTTACGGGTATAGAAAATCCATGCCAAATAGAAGAAAAACGGAAAAATGAGGAAAGAAGTTGTCCGTTTTGTAAGTGAAGTCCAGATAAAGGTTAAAAGCCATCCGAGTAACTTCTCAAAGCCACCCATTTTTTGATAATTCAGCAGTAAGAGGGCCGCCAGCGTAAGCCCCATAGCGGCAAGGGGTTCTCTTAAAAGGTAACCGCTATATGGCCAGGCAAGAGTTCCCGCTCCGTATACAATGGCTACAATCGCAGCGATTTCAACCTTATAATCAAGCTCCAAAAGCAGAGCGACTATTAAACCGCCCGTAACAGCGGTGGCGATAGAATTCAAAAAGGTTAAGATTTGATAAGTCCCTATGTTTTCTACAAGCTGGCTCAGAACTAAAAGGGGGATGCCAATTGCATACAGGCCTATGTATTGCACATGGCCAGATGGAAGGGTGTGAAAGCCGGTAGACAAAGCCTGGGCCATCATGTCTATAAACAGCCATTCATCTGGCGAATGAGAGGTGCCTTTATAGCTCCATAGATATAAGGCCAGCAGAAATAGGATCACCCCTGCTATTACTTGCTTTTTCATCGTGATTTCACCCATAATTTTAAAAAGCCTACAGATAAAGCCCTCTTGTCAGGGTTTACGCCCCCTGTAACATCAAAGGGGCTCAGGGCATAACTATATTCAAAAGTGAACTCGTTCCACCCACGCCTGACCGCAGGAGAGCGGAGCAGAAATTCCCCTTCCCAAACTTCACAGTCCTCCCATTTATGGAAAGCAATTTCATGCCTATTTAGTTTGATTAGCAATTGCTGCTGGCGGTCCGGTATGCAGAAAGGAAAAGCTCTTACTTGCAAGACATGCTCTTCTGGCTTTAAAGCAAGCCACTGGGCTCGCGAAAAAGTTCCCTGAGCCCATATGCCACCCCAATACTCTTCATCTGACCAGCCTTCTAAACGCACAAGGTTCATGGGGCCTTCTAAATCCCTGACTTCAGCTACGCAAATAGGGTAATACCAGGGAGAAGGTTCTTTCAAAGGCTCAAAGCAACCAATTGGCTTAAAGGCAGGGTTGGTAGCGATTAAGTCCCACATATCCTCTTCTCCGCCGTAAGCAAAATGGAGGAGCACATATTTTACGCGATATTGCCGGAGCAAAAGGCCAATGTCGGGCTCAGCCAGTCCTTTGGGATTTTGCATGAGATGTGCCCATAACGTGAAAAAATGCTGGGGCAAGGAAGAACCCGAACCAGAGGCCGTAGGTCTGCGGTGAAATAAAGTTGCCCAGAGATTCTCAGGTCTGAGGGTTACAGTTGGGAAAGCGAGGTCAACGATGCCCTCACCTTGTTCTAAAGGTTGCTCCATTACCCACTTGTAAGCTGGATGAAGGGTACGGGGCAAAGGCAATTCGGCAGTGGGACTGGGCAATATTTCCATCAACCAGGCAATAGCTACTATATAGCGCAATGCCTTTGGAAAATGTCTCAAAGCTATTCCAGCCAGAGTCATAACCCCCAGCCCCCCAACCAAAGCATAACGGGAGGCCACACGCCCCAGTTCCCAAAAGGGAATTAAGGCCGTTAAAAGAAAGCCTGGCAAAGGAATGCCTGTATCAAAAGGCGATTCAAGCCAGGGGGAATTAAAGACCAAGGGTTTCAGGGCATGCCCCAACCCCCATATTAATGCATTTAAAGGGCGGAAGAGGGGAAATTCTATCACCTTACCGTCCCATTTAAGCAATGGCCCTAACCCTAAGGTTAATCCAATTATTGCTAAACTCAGGAGGCTCCGGGAGCGTGTTTCCTTTCGCAGAATTATGATCGACCCTATTAAAGCCAATATCCATGTACTCAAGCCAAAGTTTGGGGTCTCGGTCTCACTATATGGACCATGATATATTGAACGAGCAACCTTTTGAATCATTGGAATGGGGTGGTAAGCGGAAGGAGCAAACAAACTGTTCAAGCTCGCCCCCCAGTAAACATTATGATCCACTCCAAAAAACAGGGTTTTATCCTGCTGGCGACCTGTAAATTGAAGTGCAAGTACTGGCGAAGCTAAAACGCAGGCTATAAGGGCTGACATTAGAAACTGCTTTAGCCTCTTTTTCTGGAAAATCTGAAGCCCCCAGAGGGCAAAAACCATGGCTCCGATGAAAAGGCTGTAAAGGGCAAAATTAATCATCACACCCCATATTAGGCCGATGGCAAAAAGCAAACGTTTTTCCATTTGAGGGGAAAAGGAGTATTTAACTTTCTCCATTGCTAAAGCTAACCAGGGCAACAGGGCAAAAGCCCATAGCATATGCACGTGTCCTTTCGCCCGGGAAAAATGCATTTCAATGAACGTGAAAACCAGAGCTGTAACGATGGCTGGGAAGCCAGTGATAAAAAGCCGGGAGAAGCGAATTGCCCCTGCCAAGGAAAGTGCAAGGGCTGCAATAACCAGAACATTATATGCAAAAGCTTCTCCACCGACCTCATACAAGGGCAACGCGATGGTGAAAAGAAAAGGGGTGTGGGCTAATGTAGCAGTATGCCATCCGAGTGGATGAAAAACGAAAGGAGTGAACAGGGGAGAAGTGTGCTGAACAAAAATAGTCTCATGATACCATCTGATGCCCCAAACTACTTCCAAGACATCTTCGTATGCGGGTATGTGGGTGAAGATGTTTTTTACTCTCCAGCCCCACGAGAACAATAGCGCAAAAGCTATCCACGGGCCTAATTTTTTAATTGTTTCCTGGCTTAAGGGTTTCATGGAAATGGTTTCCTGACACCGTCTTTGGTTGTTCAAGTTTATACCACCAAAGAACTAGTGGGGTCAAATTTTGGGGTTCATTTGCCGCGAGCTTTAGCCCACCCGAACTTGTGCAAAATTGAATTGCATTAGGTTTGCTTCAAGAGTATTTCCTGCACTCGCTCAGCGAATTCAGCACTGGGTGCATCGTCCGTAAGGAATTGGATCTCTTCGGGCCTGGAGATGCCCAGCCCCAGTTCCACAGCCCGAGCAATCTGCTCCTGGGCAAACACAGG
>Ga0105162_1000840_pt1 | contig 18665 bp, 12 predicted proteins | sample JNZ201metaG_FD_81532 | JGI IMG/M metagenome (GOLD analysis project Ga0105162, IMG submission 81532) | Hot spring microbial communities from Jinze hot spring, China to study Microbial Dark Matter (Phase II) - JNZ 20120812A | ecosystem: Environmental > Aquatic > Thermal springs > Hot (42-90C) >...
AAAATTGGTTATGAATTTGTTAATGGCCATCGGTCCCGTGAAAAGAGCTGTAACGGAGCGATGGCTTTTCGGCAGGAAAGTGGCGGTAGAATTTTACAAGGAAGGAATAAGGGATTTCCTGGTGCTGGGAGCAGGCTTACCTACTGCCGGCCATGTCCACCAGCTTTTCCCGGATGCGCGAGTCTTCTACGTGGATAAGGACGAGAGGGTGGTGAAACTTGCCCAGGAAAAGCTTGCGGGAAATGAGAAGGTGCGATACATAAAAGGCGATCTCAATAAGTTCCAGGAAGAAGTGCTTCCTGAGGCGAAGAAATTCTTCGGTGAATCCCCCAGGCTTGGAGTTGTAATGGTGGGTATAATCTATTTTCTGCCCGATGAGAGGGTTCGGGAAATCTTCAAATCCCTTTACGGATGGGTTGCTCCCGGTTCTCGCCTTGTGGTAACCAATACTGATGCCGATGCTATAAGAGCTACTAAAGGCACTTACCTCCGTTATCTTCTGTTTAAAGGTTTATACAGGCTTGTGGGCAACAGGAATTATCCAAGGACCGACGCAGGCCTGCGGGCTATGCTTCTGCCCTGGCAGGTCGTTGAACGCATACCCATCTTCGCTCCCGTCCCTGGCAACCCTGACCCAAGGTTTGCCGTTTCCACAGGGTATATTGTCATAAAAGCGGAACCCGGAGGATAAAGTATGGTATGGGTGGTTATAGGTCTTGCGATTCTGGCTTTTGTGACCGGTTTTCTGGTGAGCAGAAGCTTTCAAAGGGCTAAGGAGGAACGTTTACCCGTAGAAAGCATTGCTCTGGAAAGCGTGGAAGAAGGAGCCATAGTGGTAAGACCGACGGGCGAGGTGCTTTACGCCAACCGCAAGGCCAGAGAAATCTTTGGCTTTTACCCCGGCCAGAACCTTATAGAATTTTCCAATGCTTTCACCCCCAGGGAGACTTTCCTGGGTTTGATCAGCTCTGAAGGGATCGGAGAGATAGCCTTTAGAGGCCGAATTTACGAGTTGACTTCTTACAAAAGCTTTGTAAATGAAGGAATTTACCTCACCCTTATCTTCCACGATGTGACCGAAAACAGGGTTATAGAAGAGCTGGACCGGGAACTCACTTCTACCCTGGACTATCAGAGGGTGGTTAATCTTATTCTGGATCGGGCAATGGAGCTTACCGGTGCCGACGCAGGGGTAATTATGCGCCTTGCCCCCGATGGTAAGAACCTTTATGTTTTGGCTTATCGTGGTTATCCTTATGAGACTATGGGAATATATTCCGAGATTCCCTGGCCGGTGGAGCGGGGAATTATAGGTAAGACTGCAAGGACAGGGGAATCACTCCTGGTATATGATGTCACTGAAGAACCTGCCTATGTGGAAGCCTTCCCCTCTATCCGTTCGGAGCTGGCTGTCCCTCTGAAAGTTAGGGAGAAAGTGGTGGGTGTTCTCAACCTGGAAAGCACTCGCCTGGCTGCCTTTACTCCTGAGCACCGCCGCTTGCTGGAAAAAATGGCGGAGCACGCAGCTATAGCTTTAGAGAACGCCCGCCTTTACGAGGAGGAGAGGCGCCGCGCTATTGAAACCCAAACCCTTCTTAACCATGCTCGGGCTCTCACTACTTCCATGGACATGGTAACTATAGCCAAAGCAGCCTTAGAGCATGCTCTGCCCGCTCTTAATGCTGATGCAGGGGCTATATTGCTTCTGGAACAAATTGGTACCGTAAGATTGCTGGCTGAGAAAAATATTCCAAACCTCTTTACTGAAGAAATCCTACCTCAAATTTACGAATTTACCAGGAGAAGGCTCTCTTCCCCTGAGGGCTATAGATTGCTCACTTTAGGGGAACCGATCCTGATTGAGGACCTTGAAAAGCTCAAAGAAACTAAAGAATTTAAACCCATTGCTCACCTTTTCCCATGGATAAGGGGTATAGCTATATTCCCGCTGAGGGTTGGTGGAGAGAGCCTGGGGGTTTTTGCTTTTGCGTGGAAAAGGCCGCTAAGCTTTACATCCGATCTCATTAACCTTGCCAGAGCTTTTGCTGACCAAACAGCTATTGCCATCCAGAACGCTCGCCTCTATGGCCTTACTGACCAGCAACTCCGAATACAAATAGAGGAACTGGCTGCCATTACCCGCCTCACCCAGGAGCTAAGCTCTACTTTAAGCCTTGAAACCATATTCCAGGCGATATGCGATGAAGCTGTCAGGGCTACGGGAGCCGATTACGTGGATGTGGCTTTAGTAGATTGGGGTTCTCGCACTTACACCATAAAAGCCCTTAAAGGCTTCAGCCCCGAAGTGGAAGAAATTTTTAAAGATAGAAGTTTCAGCATAGATGAGGGCATCCACGGTAAAGCTGCGCGGTCAGGACAGGCGGTTCTGGTTGGAGATGTAAGAGAGGATAAAGATTACGTTCAAGGGGCTCCTGACACTCTCTCCGAGTTGGCCGTTCCCATTTTCTATGAAGACCAGCTTGTGGGGATAATAAACCTGGAAAGCCGAACCCTTAACGCTTTCACCCCTGAACACGTCCGCTTCGTGGAGAGGATGGCAGCAATAGCTTCAGTGGCCATTGGGAACGCCCTGCGTTACCAGGAGCAAGTGGAAGCTCGCCTCTTGGCTTCCCGAAAATCTGAACAGCTTTCGGCTCTATCGGAATTGAGCCGTTCCTTCCGGACTGACCGACCCCTGGAGGAGGTGCTGGAAGACGTTGCCTATGCTATCCGAGAAGCTACAGGGTTCCGTGCAGTCCTCATAAGTGTAACCGAAGGCAAGCCCCCTCGCCTTAAAAGGGTTGCCGGGGCTGGAATACCTTTGCCAATCCTTGAGGAACTTAAAAAATTCTCTAACCCTCTGGAAACCATAGAAAGTATTCTTACTGAAGAATACAGGGTAGGGAAGTGCTACTTCTTCCCGCATGAGAAGAAAGCACAGTGGTCTAAAGGCCTCCACACTTACACTTACCTCCCAGTGCCCCCTGAGGAGAAACCATGGCCTGAAGGGAAATGGCATCCTGAAGATATGCTCCTTGTGCCCATGTATTCCAGCACGGGTCAGATCTTAGGAATAATAAGTGTAGATGACCCCGCCGATGGCAGAATTCCTTCTCGTTCAACGCTGGAAATCCTGGAAGCTTTTGCAGCACAAGCAGCCGTCGCTCTGGAAAACATCCTGGCTTACCAGGCTGCTCAGAAAAGAGCGGCAAGGCAAGCAGCCATTGCAAAAGTAGCAAGAGAAGCTTCTTCTATCCTTAATGAAGAAGACTTGCTCAATATGGCGGTGGAATCCATAAGGGTTCATTTCGGTTATCCCCATGTAGCCATCCTTATGCTGGATGAAAAGGGCCAGGAATTGGTCCTCAAAGCTTCTTCCAGCATATATGAAGGAGTGAAGCCAGGCCTGTGGCGCCAGAAAATAACCGAGGGAATGATAGGATGGACTGCCAGAACCGGGCGTACCCGCCTCGCCAACGACACCTCCTTAGACCCTTATTACATCTCTGCCCCTGGTTGGAACCCTAAATCCGAACTGTGCATTCCGCTTCGCATTCGGGATAAAGTTGTGGGAGTGCTGGACATTGAAGATGAAAAGCCTTATGCTTTTGAGGAAGAGGATGTTGTTTGCCTTGAAACCATAGCTGACCAGCTTTCCATAGCTATCCACAATGCCCGCCTGTTCCAGGAAGCCCAGGCACGCCTCAGGGAACTTTCCATCCTTTCTGAAGCCGGCGAATCCTTGAACAGGGCCACAGCCCTTGAAGAGGTCCTGCGCATAACCTTAGATACAGCCCTCTACATTGCTGGAATAAACGAAGGCTCCATAATTCTTATTGACAAGGCCACTGATACTTTGCGTCTGAGCATAAGCCGCAATGTCCCTGAAGATGTAATCCAGGAATTCAATAATCGCCGGATTCCCGCTTCAACAGGAACTTTCGGCATAGTAATCCAAACCGGTGAGATCTTTGAAACTGAAGATGCTGAGAACGACCCCAGGGTTGTTAAAGGGTTATTCCCTCTTAAGAAAGAGCTCACCAATATACCTCTGAAAACTGAAGCCGGAGTCGTCGGAATTCTGGTCTTAGACACCCTTCTGAACCCATCGCAAAAGAGGCTTATATTAGCCCTTGCCGATGTAGCCGCCGTTGCTATATCCAGAGCCATGCTATTTACTGAAAGAGACCGCAGGATACGAGTGCTTTCCGCCCTTAACGAGATCAGCCAGGCTGTAAGCTCAACCCTTGACCTGGAGGAAATCTTTTCCAGGCTCCACGAATCCCTCAGTGCCGTGATTGACACCACTAACTTTTACATCGCTCTGTATGAACCCGAAAAAGATACGGTTGTGTTCTCATACTATTTTGAAGAAGGCAAAAGGATAGAAGCAGGTTCAAGGGAGGCAGGTACAGGCTTAACCGAATATATCATAAGAACGCGAGAACCCCTCTTCCTTCCCAATAAGGTGGAGGAGCGCGTCAAAAACTTGAAAGGAGTGCAATTAAGGGGTAAGCCAGCTCTTTCCTGGCTTGGCGTGCCATTAATGGTAGGCGATGAAGTTATCGGCGTCATGGCTGTTCAGAGTTATGAACGGGAAAACGCCTTTGACGTCACAGACCTTAATTTCATGATGACGGTAGCAGGCCAGGTGGCAGTAGCCATCCAGAACGCCCGCCTCTACCAGGAGGAGAAAAAGCGCCGCGAGATGGCCCTCACCCTCCGGGAGATGGGCGAACTTCTGAGTTCCACCCTTGACCTTGATGCCATAATAAACCAGGCCCTTGACTACCTCAAACGCGTGGTGGATTACGATACGGCTTCCCTTATTCTGCTGGAAGATAATAAGCTTCGCATTGTGGCCGGGAGGGGCTTTGGCGAGAAGTTGGAGGAGGTATTAAAGGTAACCTTTGATCCTGAAAAGAACATCCCCTTCCGAAGGATGCGCGAGACCCTAAAGCCTGTGCTTATAAGGGATACTGCAGAAGAAAACATTTTGGACAAAGTAATATTTGTTGAGCGCATCCGCTCCTGGATAGGGGCTCCCCTCATTTATCGGGGGCAAGTTATAGGCCAATTGTCCGTGGACAAAGAAATTCCAGGGTTCTTCACGCCAGAGGACGCTGAAGCTGTAATGATCTTTGCTGGTCAGCTGGCAATAGCTATCCAGAACGCTCGCCTTTATCAGGAGACGGTGACTTTGGCCCAGGAGCTTGAGGAGAGGGTGCGCCAGCGCACAGCGGAACTTCAGCAAACTATGGAGGACTTGGCCCGTGAGAGGGACATGGTGGAGACCCTTTATCGTATCACCGAAAGGCTGGCTGCTACCCTTGACCTGGACAGAGTCCTCAATGAAGCCCTTAGGATGCTCCATGAAGCTATTGGTGCACCCCAAGGGGCTATCATGCTCCTGGACCAGAACGGGCGCCTTATTTACAGGGCAGCCTTTGGACGAAAGGAGCCACTGCCTAAAGGTGGTAAACCTACTCCGTTCTCTGTCGGCAAAGGCCTTGCTGGATGGGTAATTGAAAAGAAACAGCCGGTTATAATCCCGGACGTTGCCCAGGATGTAAGATGGATCCCCTTGCCCTCGGAATCGGGAATGGTCAGGAAATCGGCGCTGGCAGTTCCCCTTCTTTTGGGTGAAGAGGCTCTGGGCGCTATACTCCTCTTCCACCCTGACCCTTCATATTTTACCGAAGACCACCTTAAACTTGTATCGGCAGCGGCTGCACAGGTGGCGCAGGCCATCAACAACGCCGAACTCTATCGCCTCATTACCGACCAGGCTCAGAGGTTGGGCGACATGCTTCAGGAGCAGGCTGCCGAGGCTTACCGCATCCAGACCATCCTCTCATCCATTACCGACGGAATATTGGTCCTTGATGAGAAGAATAACATCCTGATGCTCAACCCATCGGCTGAAGAAATGCTGGGAGTGAAGGGGGCTTCCCTTGCTGACCATCCGCTCAGGGATATAGTTACAGCGACTTCAGAAAAAGAAAGGGACTTTGTCCTCAAATTCTATACTGACCTCCTTATACAAAACGCCAAAGTGAAGGAACCGGGTGAAGCGGTCTCATTCCGGGTTGAAGGGCCACGCAAGGTGCTTGATGTATCCCTGGTCAGGGCTCCGGTAGGCCGTGGCGGAACGATGGGAACCATAGCCGTCCTGAGGGATATAACCAGGGAAGCCGAAATAGACCGCATGAAAACCGAATTCATCTCCACTGTCTCCCACGAACTCCGAACTCCTATGACTTCAATAAAAGGTTACATTGACCTCCTTTACATGGGAGTTGCCGGCCCACTGAGCGAGCAGCAGAAGCGCTTTGTTACCATCATCAAGAACAACGCTGACCGACTGGCCAGCCTTGTAAGCGACATTCTGGATATCTCTCGCATAGAGAGCGGAAGGGTCCGGTTGAATTTTGAGCCCCTCTCCCTCAAGAAAGTGGTAGAAGAAGTATCCCTTGCCTTTGAGCATCGCATCCGGGAGAAAAGCCTCAGCTACATTGTGGACATACCTGATGACCTTCCTCCTCTATGGGCCGATAAAGACCGCCTCACTCAAATCCTCACCAACCTTATAAGCAATGCCTGCCAGTATACCCCTGAAGGTGGTTCGGTAACTGTAACCGCCAGAGCGGTGGGAGATGTGGTCCAGGTAGATGTAAGGGATACAGGCATAGGGATAGCCCCTGAGGATCTGCCCAGGGTATTCGACCGTTTCTTCAGAGCTGACCACCCTGTGGTTAGAGAAAGCCCCGGAACTGGGCTTGGTCTGGCCATAACCAAAGCTTTTGTGGAATTGCACGGCGGTCAGATATGGGTCCAAAGCGAGCTGGGCAAGGGCTCCACTTTCAGTTTTACAATTCCTGTAGCTGTGGAGGAGAAAGCAGAAGAGAAGCCAATAGAAGTCCTGCCCCGTGAGGAGAGGAAGGGCAAGATCCTGGTGGTGGAAGATGACCGGGATGTGGCTGAATTGATCCGGCACAGCCTTGAAATGGAGGGGTACGAAGTAGCCGTAACCTTCAGCGGAGGGGATGCCCTCTGGCTTGCCAGGGAATTAAAGCCTGACCTTATAACCTTAGATATTCGTCTCGGCGATATGGATGGCTTTGAGCTCCTGGAACGCCTCAAAAAGGACGAGACTACCGCCTCCATACCGGTAATTATTGTCTCAGTGGTAGCTGAACCGGAGAAAGGCTTTGCCCTTGGCGCTGCCGATTACATTACCAAGCCCTTTGAGGAAGAAAGGCTGATAATGAGCGTCCGCAGCATCCTGGAAGCCCTGGATGGAGGTCGCTTGAACAAAATCCTGGTCGTAGATGATGAACCCGATGTAGTAAGCTGGCTTATGGATGCTCTTACCAGATACAATTTCAGGGTTAGAGGGGCTTACAGCGGGGAAGAAGCCCTCAGGATTGTAAAAGAGGACCCGCCTCATCTTATCCTTCTAGACCTTAAAATGCCGGGAATTGACGGATATGAAGTGCTCAGGAGGCTGAGGGCGGATGAAACCACACGCCATATCCCGGTGATAGTGATAACGGCAAGCCCCGTGGATAGGGAGAAAACCAGGGTTAAGGTCCTGGGATTGGGTGCTAAGCGCTTCCTTGTCAAACCCTTCAGTGTGGAAACCCTTGTGAGCGAGATAAAGCGAGTAATAGCTGAACCCTGGAGCTAACAATGTCATCCATTGCTTTTATTGTCAAAGAAGAGGCGCACGAAATAGAGAGGGTTTTACTTCAGGAAAACCGGCTGGCTAAAATCCTTTTGATAGTAACTCTACTTTCCGCCATCGGCATTGTAGCTATTTCTGAGTGGGCGATAAAGAAACCAACCGGAAGCATTGGCCTTTCAGCCTTCGTTAGTGAGGCCGGTTCTATTTGCCTCTATTTCCTGGCCCCGGTGTGGTTCATGCTCTGGCGTCAAAAAGGGGAAAAAGCCCTGCCAGTGGCTTTCTCCCTCTACCTTTTCAACCTGACAGTAATGGCCTTGGTAGATTACCTTACAAAGAGCGGCCTGAGGCAGGAGCTTCATCTTTCTTCCCGGATTTACAGCCCTGTATTGCTTTGGGGCCTTCTGATGCTCCTCCCCTGGTTTCCCCTTGCTATGCTGGCCAGCCGCTACCCTTCCGGTGCTCAGAGAATAGGCCTAAGCACGGTTAATTTGGGTGAAAACATCTTCATTGGCTTGCTGGCGGGGGCCTTCCTTGGGGCCCATATGTTGCTGGTGGTAACAGCCATAGGCAAGAAACTTATCTTCAATCCCTGGCCTTACGTTATCTGGCTTTTGGGCTATGAGCTTGGAATTCAATCTCTCGGGGAAGAACTTTTCTTCCGGGGTTTCCTTTTCAACTACTGGCACAATTACAAAGGCATGGGGTTCTGGTCATCTGCATTCCTGAGCGGGCTCCTAAATGTGGCCGTTTACATGATTAAGGCCCTCTGGGTAAGGTATGCGCCCCTGAGTCTTGGAGCCCAGTTTTATATTCTAACCATGGCTATTATGAATGCAGCTCTTTTCCGGTGGAGGGGGAACCTTTTGACTTGCTGGGTTAGCAATGCTCTTTTCAGCCTTTTAGCTTCCATGGTGGTAAGCTAAAATGAGAAAGCAAAGCCTTTGGCCAGCTATATTTTCGGCCATATTTGCATTAGTGGTGACCTGGGTTTTTTACCAGGCCCCGGCTGAAAGCCCGCTCCATGCTGTACGTTACCTTTACTTTCTCCCTGTAATCTTAGTGTCGTTCTTTTATGGGCTTGCCCCGGGCCTTTTCGGCGCCTTCCTTGTGGTTTCTCTAATGCTCCCTCATGTGCTTAAAACGGCAGCGGTAAACGTCTTTTCTGAACATTTTTTCTCCCTGCTGGCGGAAATAATTTTGCTGACTTTGAGCGCTGTAGCGGTGGACCAGTGGATTGGCTCTCAGAGGAGGCAAAGAGATTTTTACAAGGCTTTAAGCGATGTGGGTGAACTTATGGCCTCCCAGAAAGAGCCTGAAGTTCTCCTCAAGACGTTGCTGGAAAGCCTTGTTCAGCTTACCGGTTCCACCTGGGGTGAAATAATCATGGAGGAGAATGGCAATCTGGTTCGGAAAGCTTCCTGGGGCGAGCCACCTTCTCGTAAACAACTTAAACTTTTGCCTCCGCCGGGCCGCAAGACCTTAGCCGATCTGGTTATAGGGGAAGGGAGAAGTATAACGTCGGCAAACCTGGAGCTTGACCCGCGTTTCTCCCGCTGGGTTGATACACCGGTAAAACTCAGTTCGTTTATAGCTTTCCCTTTGAGGATTCAGGGGAAGCCTGTAGGCCTTGTAGCCCTGGCCAACAAACCCGAAGGCTCTTTCACCCCTCAAGATGTAAGGGCTATAGAAACAGTTGTGTCCAAAGGGGAAATGGCCCTGGAAAATCTTCAGCTTCTGGAAAAGGAAAGGAAACGTGCTACAAAACTTTCGGTTCTGAACGAGATAGCCCGTAATGTGAGCTCGGTTATGGATTTCAACCTCCTGCTTTCCATAGTGCATCGGGAAATTTCCCGCCTGATGGATGCCAGCAATTTCTACATTGCTCTATATAACCCTGAGGAAGAAACGATTGAATTCATTTTCGTGGTGGAAGAAGGGCAGCTCAAAGAGGGAGGCAAACGCAAGATAATCCCTGGCAGGGGGCTTACCGAGCACATTATCCTTACAGGCAAGCCCTTGCTCCTGTCATCAAATGCGGAGGAAGAACTCAAACGCCTTGGAGTTGAGCCAGTTGGCCGCACGGCCAGAAGCTGGCTTGGTGTTCCTCTTATAGCGGGCAACAAAGTTATAGGAGTCATGGCTGTCCAGAGCTATGATGATGAAAAATTTTACACCCAGGAAGATCTGGAAATCCTCCAGAACATAGCCTCTCAAACAGCCATAGCTCTGGAGAATGCTCGGCTTATGGAGCGAACCGATAAAGCCCTTGCCCAGAGGGTAAAGGAGCTGGCTATTCTTTCCGAAATAGACCGCGAAATGGCCATGGCTTCCTCTGACCTGGATCGCCTTCTAAAACTCATAGTAGAGAGGGCTGTGGCCTTTACCGGTGCTGATGCGGGTCTCCTGGCGCTGGTGGATGAAAGAGAGGGACAGAAAGGCCTCTACCTTAAGGGTTCCGTGGGCTACCCTCCGGCCATTGAAAAATATTCAAATTCCCCTTACCCTATAGAGAGGGGTATAACGGGCAGGGCGGTGAGAACAGGCCAGGCTGTTCTTTGCCCCGATGTGAGCAAGGACCCCGATTACGACCCTGTAAGGGAATCAACCCTTTCCCAACTTACCGTCCCCATAATTCTGGAAGGGAAAGTCCTGGGGGCGATAACACTGGAAAGTTCTTACCTCAATGCTTTTACGTCGGAGCACCTATCTTTCATCCGCAGTCTGGCTGATAGGGCAGCCATTGCCATTAATCAGGCCAGGCTCTTTGAAAAAGTCCGCCAGGCTCTGGAAACCAAGAGCGCCTTGATAGGGGATATTTCTCACGAACTGAGAACTCCTCTGGCCTCCATCAAAGGCTATACCGAGTTGATCCTTAACAGAAAGGCTGGGCCCCTGAGCGAGCGTCAGGAAGAATTCCTGCATAAAATTCTCTTTAACGCCGAAAGAATGAAGAAACTTTTGGAGGACCTGAGTGAGCTTTCCAAAATAGAAGCTGGCAAAATTCCGATCAACATCTCTGCGGTTAACCTGAGGGAAGTGGTGGATGAAATCATAAGTTCATATTGGGAAAAAGCAGGGGAAAAGGGCTTGATCCTTCAGATAGAGGTCCCTGAAGACCTTCCGCCCTTGAGGGCCGATCGGCTGAGGCTTGCCCAGATTCTTTCCAATCTTGTAGATAATGCCTGTGCTTATACCCCTCAGGGGGGCAGGGTTACGATAAGGGCTGTGAAGGAAAACAAATTTGTTAAGATTGAAGTAGAAGATACAGGCATAGGCATTCCGTTTGAGGAACAGCCGAAGATTTTCAGTCGCTTTTTCCGGGGTTCCCACCCCATGGTTCGTGAGAGGCAGGGTACAGGCCTTGGCCTTCACATAACCAAGAACCTGGTGGAAATGCAGGGAGGGGAAATCTGGTTCAAAAGCGCTCCCGATGTGGGCACCACCTTTATTTTTACTCTTCCAGCCTGGGAGGAAAGCGGAGGCAAATATGGCTAAAATACTCGTGGTGGAAGATGAAAGAGATATCCTGGAGCTGGTCGAGATCTCCCTTCAGCTTGGAGGCTTTGAAGTGGCAAAGGCTATGGACGGCCTTGAAGCTGTGGAAAAAGCCTTAACTGAGCAGCCTGATCTTATCTTGCTTGATATAAAGTTGCCAAAGCTTTCGGGGTATGATGTTTGCAGGAAGCTCAAAGAAATCCCCGATACCAAGAACATTCCCGTTGTTTTCCTGACGGCCAGGGGACAGGAACATGAAATTAAAGCAGGCTTTGATGCCGGAGGTGATGGTTACATTATCAAACCTTTCTCTCCCGATGAATTACCGCGCAGGGTGCAGGAATTCCTGAACAGGTTTAAAAAATGAGCGCAATAATTATTGATGGCAGTCTTGTGCATTATGAGACGATAGGACGTGGCAAGCCGCTTATTTTCCTCCACGGCTGGCTTGGCTCCTGGCGCTATTGGCTTGGGAGCATGGAGGAGTTATCCCCTTACTTCAAAACTTATGCTTTAGACTTCTGGGGCTTCGGAGATTCGGACAAGGTTTACGAGCGTTTTACAATAGGAGATTATCTGAAGCTTCTGGAAGAATTCATTGGGAACCTGGGAATTGCTCGGCTTCATCTGGTAGGACATTCTCTTGGAGCTATAGTAGCAGTGCGATTTGCGGCCGCTTATCCAGAGAAAGTGGAGAAGCTTGTGGCCGTCAGTCTGCCCATTACGGGAAGCTCTTTTAACCCCTTATTACTCCAGAAAGACCGCCTGGTCAGGCTTGTCCCTCCAGAGTATCCTGAACTTCAGAAGGAGGTCCAGAAAGCTTCTCCCAAAGCTGTAGAACAAAGCCTCTGGTCTGTGAGGGAGTTAGATTTACGTTTGGAGTTGCTTAGCCTCAAAGTTCCTACTCTGATTATCTACGGTGAAAAAGATGGATTAGTCAGCACAAATAACCTGGCCGCTTTCAAGGATTTCAAAGCTCCCTTGCGTTTCATAGTCATACCTGGAGCCCGCCATTTCCCCATGCTTGAGGAATCTTCCAAGTTTAACCGACTTCTAAAAGAATTCATGGCTCTGGGGGTTGATCTGGATAAACTGGAGATAAAACAAGAATGGCGCCGGAAAATGGGTTAAAGGGGGTGGGAATGTTTAAGCTTCAGAAAAGTTATTTCTGGCTTGCTCTGGCTTTTCTGGCTGGCTTACTTTTGGGCTGGCTGGTAATAGGATGGTGGCTCTGGCCAATTCAATGGGTTAACACTGATCCATGGGACCTCAAGCCGGAGTTCAAAAAGCACTACATTTTAATGGCTGCTGATTCTTATGCCCTTGTTTCTAATCCAGAACTACTAAAAGCCCGCTTCAAAGGGTGGCCTCCGGAAGATCTGGCTAAACTTTTGAACGAAATCAAACGGGAAAATCCGGGGAATGAGCTTTTAATCTCGCGCCTTGAAACCATAAGGTCGGCTCTGGGCCTTACGGAACCAGCAATGCCTCAGCCCAAGGCGAAAGGTTTAAACTTCTTGCCCTTCTTGAGGGCTATACTTCTATTTCTGGTTGTCCTCATAGTAGCCGGTATTGGCTACAGGCTCTTGAAGAGCAGGCCTTTCCGTCTGCGGGTTCAAATCCCCAGACCTTCTACGAGGCCCGCTCCGGCTCCAAAGCCAGAGGTTATTGAAGGTGAAGTAAGGGCAATCTCCCCTCTCGCTGGTTATTCATCAACCTACACTTATGGTGATATCCGCTTCGCCGAGTCTTTCCCCATTGAAGGAGCGGGGGAAAAATATCTGGGGGAATGCGGCATTGAAATTACTGAACTTGTGGCTTCAGGAGACCCTCCCAAAGCCGGAGCCTTTGAAGTATGGCTTTTTGATAAAGACCTCAACCGAACTGTCTCCAAAGTTATAGCTATCCCCAGAGCCGATGAAGCCATGCTGGCTACTCTGAGGTCCTACTCCCAAGAAATTATCCTGGCTGAAAAGGATAAAAAATTTAAACTTGAAACCGACAATCTGGAATGCTGGATCACCATCAAAGATGTGGCTCTGGGTGATGAGGGGACCTTCTTCACCCGCCTCTCGGTATATTTTGAAATCTACAAAAAGACGGAGGGATGAACCTTTCCCTGAGTTTTGAAGGCCCTATTTTCAAGTTAAGGCCTCTTTGGAGTTTTGTGGCCGGTTTTTTAGCCACAGGCAGCCCTTTCTCTCCATTACAATTTTTCCTCCTGCTCTTCCTGGTAGAAGGATTAATGCCAGGGTGGTGGCGCTCCTTTAAAGCGCTTTTCTCCGGGAATTCTCTTCCATTACCTTTAGCCAATAATAAAATGCTAACCCCTCCCTATGCCCTCCCTGGTTCCATTGCCTGGGAAACTGTAAACTTACTGGGGCGGATTATTACCTGGTGGGAGAAGGTTTTCTGGCCCGAGCGGGGAAAAGCTCTGGGTTCGTGGTTGTTTTTCACCCTTTTGGCCCTTGCCCTTACTTTCTCCGAGAGGATTAAGCTATGGCCTATCTTGATGCTGGCAATGGCCCTGGGGATTGCCGGAGTTATGAGCACTAAGCACGGGAAAGAGCCGGCTCCCTGGAAAGCTTTTTATGAAATTTCCTTGCCCTGGCTTGTGGGAGAAATTACTGGCCGCAATGTAGAGCTTTTATCCTTTGCAAGCGCCATCGCTTTCGGCTTTGTGGCATGGGGACTGGAGGACGAAAAAACACGCTGGCGTGAGGTGCTTATTTTTGGACCACTTGGGTTACTTTTCCTGAGCCTCTGGTTCACGGGGAAATACCTGCTGGCCGGAGGGTTGGCTTGCCTTATGCTGGGCCTTTTAGGGATTGATAGGCAAAAGCATCATCGCCTTTTGCTTTTAGCCTTATTCCTTACTGCGCTGGCTTTGAGGTGAAGGAAAAAAATTTATGCAGTTACCGAATTTCCCTGGCCATGGTCTCGCTGACCCTCTACTTTTCCTCGTAGCTGAGAAGCACTCGTGGGGATTTCCTGGCGAGCGAGGATGACAATGTTTTGGTCCACGGCGTGGCCGACGATCCCGGAGGTCTGGGCTATTCCGGCTTGGCTTATTACATAGTGCCTTTTGACAATGGCGCTGGGCTAGTAACTCCAGCTCTGGAAACGGTGCGCAAAGGCACCTATCGGCCCCTTTCTTGCCCCCTCTTCATCGGATGACCTGGAAACATATGGCATATGGGCTTTGAAAAGGGCCCCGAGTAGCTTTAAAAAGCTTGCTATGGGGCGTTTGATAGTGTAAAATTTATATAGACTCAGCCCTTGGGGCAGTTTTGAGGAGGCAAAATGCCTATAATAAAAGTTTCGGCAAAATCTCGTTCTACAGCGGTGGCTGGAGCTATAGCAGGGGTAATAAGGGAAAATAAGAGGGCGGAAGTTCAGGCTATAGGGGCCGGTGCCGTCAATCAAGCCATCAAAGCCATAGCCATTGCCAGGGGTTATTTAGCACTGGATGGTTACGATATTGTTTGTATCCCTTCCTTTACAGAGGTTGATATAAACGGTCAAGAGAGGACAGCTATAAAATTCATCGTGGAGCCGCGCTAACTATGGCGCCGGTTAACCGTTCTCCGGAATATGGGCAAATATTCCATTTGCCCTCATCCGGTTCCTGCTTCAACGATGGGGAACTTCCCATCTCCGCAGGCGTAACTTCCCCCGGAACTCGGGGTAGTGGCCAAAATGGCCAGGTTTAATGCCGCATTTAAATCACGATTTGCAGTATAGCCACATACTGGGCACACAAATGTCCGAGCAGAGAGAGACAATTGGGAATTTACGTTCCCGCAAACCGAACACCTCTTGCTTGATGGATAGTATCGGTCGGCAACAACCAATTTTACGCCATACCAGGCTGCTTTGTATTCCAAAAGACGGCGGAATTCATGGAAACTTGCGTCTGCTATCGCCCCGGCAAGGTGATGGTTTTTCATCATCCCTGCCACATCCAGGTCCTCAATGACCACAACCGATGGTCTTTCCGCCGGTGGCTTGGCTTTCGCCACTATTGCACTTGTAACCTTGTGCAGTGTATCCCGGCGGATGTTCCTTACCCGATAAAACAGCCTTGCTATCTTTTGCCTCGTCTTTTCCCAATTCTTTCCGCCTTTCATTCGCCGTGAAAGTTCCCTCTGCAATCTCTTCAGCTTGCGCTCATATTTTTGCAGAGCTTTTGGCCTTTCAAAAACACGTCCATCCGAACAGGTTGCCAGAGCATTCACTCCAAGGTCCACCCCGATGGGTGGGCCTTTTGCTTCCTCCACCGCAATCTCCTCTTCCACAAGAACGCTTACAAACCACCTTCCCGCTCGTTCCGAGACCGTGGCCGATAGAATGTGCCGGTCGGTCGGGATGTAGCCCTTCTCTTTGAGCTTTATCCAGCCAAGTCTGGGTAATTTAATCCTATCTTCTTTCACACGGATGCATCCAGTCAGCCTGAAACTCCCACGCCCATCCTTTTTCTTCTTAAACCGCGGGAAACCCAGTGGCCCTTTGTATTTCCCCTGGCGTTTGAGTTCCAACCGCCTATAAAAGGCAGCAAAGGCTCTGTCAAGGTCACGTAGAGCTTCCTGGGGAACGCATTTGGAGACCTGATAAAGCCAGGGGAAATGGGTTTTCTTCAGGGCATTCAATTGGCGGTGCTGCTCTATTGCGTTGCTGGACTTTCCAGTTGTGAGGTATTCCTCAATGCGCCTGGCCAATCCCCAATTCCAAACAAATCGCGCTGCACCAGCGAATTGACACAAAGCTGAACGCTGGAAACTGTTTGGGGCTAATTCCGTTTTATACGCACGCTTAACCTTCATTTTTGGCCCACTTTGAAAGACATTATGCTACATTTGGGAATATTAGTCAATATTTTTGGCAACTGTTACCAGCCTCAAGTCCTCCCATTTACCTTGAAGTCTGCCACATTTACAGGCATCTCTTTTAAAGCTTGACAGCTGCTCTGCATGGGTTTAAAATTGCCTTTGAAATGACCGTCAGAAACCTTGTTTTCCTTTCGTTGATAACCTTTATAATACTCCTGGGGCTGGGGCTTTATTCGTTTTACACTTATAAAACGCCTTACCGCGAACCCCCTCAAACAGTCCTGCCTGAAGAAGTTCCAATGTTCATCCGCTTTTCTGGTAAAGTCATACCTTCTCGCGAGGCCAGATTGTCCTTCCCTATCGCCGGCAGGATATCAAAAATATATGTTCAGGAAGGGGCTTTAGTGAAAGAGGGTGAATTGCTCGCCTCCCTTGAAGATTCCCTCTTGAAAATAGAACTGGCAATAGCTGAAGCAGAGCTGGAGGAAGCGAGGATAGAACTGGAAAGCCTTAAAACCACTTCAGAAGCCCTAAGTATGGCCGAAGCGGAGCTTAAGGAGGCCAGGGCCCTTGTGGAAGAAGCCCGAGCTGAGCTGGCTGCAGCCCAGGCCGAGCTTAGAATCATTGAAGCTGGCCCTTCAGAAGAAGAGTTGCGCATTGCCAAAGCAGAAATGGACAGAGCCGAAGCTATAATGCGTCAAGCTCAGACCGAATACGACAAAGTGGCCTGGGCTCCAGGGGCTGGAGCAAGTCCCCAGGCCATGGCTCTGGAGCAGGCTACTCTTAATTACGAACTGGCCAAAGCCCGTTATGAAGCTCTTTTGAAAGGCCCTACGGAGGACCAGAAAGAGGTGGTAAGTTCCAAAGTTCAGGCAGCCTACGCCCGATTGAAAGCCGCCGAAGCGAAGCTGTCTGGAGTACAGGCCCGATATAATAACCTCAAACAAGGGCCAGATCGGGGAAAGCTTGCCTTAGCAGAAGCCAAAGTTAAGATAGCCGAACTTAAGGTTCAAGCTGCTCGCCTTCGCCTTGAGCAGGCTACCCTCAGGGCCCCCTTTAATGGAATGGTTTGGGGTGTGTGGAAAAACGAGGGGGAAATTGTATCTCCTGGCGATTTTGTGATAACCATAGGTGATAGCTCCTCTTTTAGGGTGATGGCCACAGGGTTAACCCAGGACGATCTGAAATGGGTTCAGGAAGGGCGGGAAGTAACTGTAACCTTCCCATCCATCTCAAATCTGGCTCTCCCAGGCAAAATCGTAAGGATAGTGCCTGCCTCTTCCAGCGAAACGCGCTATAATATGTATGTAGAAATGCTGTCTTTTGCCCCTCAGGTTAAGTGGGGTATGACTGCCAATGTAATGGTGAATGTGCGGTGAAAGAAAGTAAAATCGCAGCTCTTCTAAAAAGCGAAGGGAAAAGATTTACCACAAAGCGGGCTCTTATCTATGAAGTAATCCATAAAAGTGAGGGCCATCTCCCAGCTGAAGAAATATACTTAAGAGCCAAGGAGCTGGACCCTCACATAAGTCTTTCCACTGTTTACCGTACCCTCAACATCCTTAAAGACCTGGGGTTGGTGCGGGAACTGCACCTTGATGAGGAACATCACCACTACGAACTTGTGGAAGGGATTGCCCATTACCACATGGTGTGCGCGCGGTGTGGGAAGATAGAAGAATTTGAAAGCGAACTGGTGGAGAAGATCAAAGGGGAACTGAAGAAAGATTACGGATTTGAAGTTAAATCAGCCCACATAGACTTTATAGGGCTGTGCAAAAATTGCAGAGCTGAATATTCCAAAAGCGATGACGGAGAGTAGTAGGCAGCCGTGCCGGTCTACAGAGAGTCGCCGGGGCTGGGAAGGCGATGGCTGGTGGCTGCTGAATCCCCTCCCGAGCTGCAGGAGGAAAGGCCCGAAAGGGCTGAGTATGCTGAGCCGGAGGGCCCCCGTTATAGGGCCATAAAGGCCGCAGTTTCAAACTGCGGCGAAGAAAGGTGGCACCACGAGAAGGCTGAACTTCTCGTCCTTTCGGGCGGGAAGTTTTTTTGTTAATAAGGCTAAATCTCTCTTAAGGGAGGTGTGGACAATGCTGGACCTGGATTTCATAAGAGAGCATGCTGATGAGGTTAAAGAAGCTCTAATCAAGCTCAACACTGATGCCCCCATTGATGAGATTCTGGAGCTGGATCACCAGAGGAGGGAAATCCTCAAAGAGCTGGAGGAACTCCGCCATCGCCGGAACGTCGTTTCCAAAGAGATACCAGCTGTAAAGGACGAGGCCAGGCGTCAAGAGTTGGTTGAAGAGATGCGCCAGGTGAGGGAGAGAATTGATGGGCTTGAGGAGCGATTAAGAGATGTAGAGGAAAAACTTTACCAGGCCCTCCTCTGGGTCCCCAATATGCCTCACCCCAAAGTCCCGGTGGGAAAAGACGAAACCGAAAACGTTGTAGTGCGAGTCTGGGGGGAACCAAGGGAATTTGATTTTGAACCACTCCCGCACTGGGAACTGGGGGAGAGGCTTGGCATCATTGACTTTGAGAGAGGGGTTAAAATTTCGGGCTCCCGCTTCTATGTCCTGAAAGGGCTCGGGGCTAAGCTTCAGCGTGCCCTCATCAACTGGATGCTGGATGTCCACATAAACGAACATGGA
>Ga0105162_1000844_pt1 | contig 18636 bp, 15 predicted proteins | sample JNZ201metaG_FD_81532 | JGI IMG/M metagenome (GOLD analysis project Ga0105162, IMG submission 81532) | Hot spring microbial communities from Jinze hot spring, China to study Microbial Dark Matter (Phase II) - JNZ 20120812A | ecosystem: Environmental > Aquatic > Thermal springs > Hot (42-90C) >...
CCCCCTAACAAGTCTTGAGGGGCATATTCCCCAAGCCCTCTGCCAGGAGGGTGTGTCCCTCGGCTCACTCTTTAACATTAAATGCCCTGTACCCTGGCTTTTGTGCGCAAGGGAAGCCCCCAAAGCTTTATAAACCCTACCGCAGCTTTGTGGTCAAAAGCATCGGCTTTGTCATAGGTGGCAAGGTTATAATCGTAAAGCGAGTAAGGAGAGCGAACGCCTACAACTCGCGCTACACCTTTCTCCAGCTTAACCCTTACCGTGCCCGTGACCACTTTCTGGACCTCATCCACATAAGCATCCAGGGCTTTCTTCAGCGGCGAGAACCATAAACCATTGTAAACAAGGTCCGCATAAGTCATGGCTACCTGGGCATTGAACCTCAGGACCTCTTTGGTGAGGGTCATTTTCTCCAGTTTGCGGTGAGCTTCAAAGAGAACCACAGCGGCGGGGGCTTCATAAACTTCACGGGACTTTATCCCCACAAGCCTGTTCTCAATATGGTCTATGCGTCCGACCCCATATTCCCCTGCTATCTGGTTTAGCTGGCTCACAAGCTCAGCCCCTGAGAGCCTTTCGCCGTCCAAAGCCACGGGTATACCTTCCTCAAAGTCAATCTGGATGTAGCGAGGTTTAGAGGGAGCAGTTTCGGGTGGCTTGGTCCATTCAAAAACTTCTTCCGGTGGCTCCTGCCAGGGATCTTCCAGGACCCCGCATTCTATGCTTCGGCCCCAGAGGTTGGCATCTATACTGTAAGGGCTATTAAGGGTGGCTGGTACCGGTATTCCGTGTTTATGGGCGTATTCAATTTCCTCTTCCCTGGTCATCCCCCATTCCCTTACCGGGGCTATTACTTCCAGATCGGGGGCAAGGGCTCCTGTGGAAACATCAAACCGGACCTGGTCATTGCCCTTGCCAGTGCACCCATGGGCTACAGCTGTGGCACCCTCTTCCCTGGCCACTTTTACCAGGTATTTCACAATAAGAGGGCGCGCCAGGGCAGTGGACAGAAGGTAATCTCCTTCATATATGGCGCCAGCCTTGAGGGCCGGGAAAACGAAATCTTTTACAAATTCTTCCCTGGCGTCCACCGTTATTGCTTTTATGGCTCCAATAGCGAGAGCCTTGCGGCGGATAGCCTCAATGTCTTTTTCTTGACCTATATCCACGGTGAGAGCAATTACTTCGGCGTTGTATTTTTCTTTGAGCCAGTGGATAGAGACAGATGTGTCAAGGCCACCTGAGTAAGCCAATACTATCTTTTTCATGGCTGACCTCCTTTGCAAAATATAACCATGGCTCCTTTTTCTACCCCGTGGGCCCGGATTTGCCCCCTTTCAAAAGCTCTGGGGACCTCCCCAGAACCCCGGGTTGGGGCTTTGCCCCCTTCACAGAGGCCTTAGGTTTTCCCGCCCTTTGAAAGCATTTCCCGGGCTTCAAGGATCTGGGCTTTGACTTGTTCAGGGGATGTGCAACCAGGGGCGTTCCTTGCCTTCACAGAGGCTTCGGCACTGAAGCGCTCCAGGACATCCTGCCCAAACAGTTCAGAAAAGCTTCGCAGCTCCTCCAGGCTCAGATCTCTGAGCTCTTTACCTTTTTCCCGGCAATAACTCGTTATTTCCCTCACTACTTCGTGGGCCCGGCGAAAAGGCATACCTTTAGTCACAAGGTATTCCGCCAGGTCCGTAGCCATAAGGAAGCCCCCTTCGGCTTCCGACCTCATCCTTTCAGCCCTCACTTTGATAGAGCGGAGCATAGGTTCCAGCACTTCAAGACAAGCCAGAACCGTTTCCACCGCATCAAATAGGCCTTCTTTATCTTCCTGAAGGTCCCGGTTGTAAGCCAGAGGAAGACCTTTGAGGACCGTAAGAAGGGCTATGAGGTGACCAAATACCCTGCCGGATTTAGCCCTTATCAGCTCCGCTACATCAGCGTTCCTCTTTTGAGGCATCATGCTGGAGCCGGTAGTAAAAGGATCAGCCAATTCTATGAAGCCGAATTCCCGGGTGGACCAGAGGATGAGTTCTTCCGAAAGGCGAGAGAGGTGGACCATGAGGATTGAGCAGGCGGACAGGAATTCCAAGATGAAATCCCGGTCGCTGACGGCATCCATGCTGTTGTGGAAACTTCGGGAGAAGCCCAGTTCCCGCGAAACATATTCGGGGTCAAGGGGCAAGGTGCTGCCGGCTAATGCTCCTGCCCCCAGCGGACATTCATCAGCTCGCTTGAGGGCATCGGAAAATCGGCCCTTGTCCCTTTCTAACATCCAGAAATAGGCCATGATGTGGTGGGAAAAGAGAACAGGCTGAGCCCTTTGAAGGTGAGTGTATCCGGGCATCACTACATCCAGGTGACTTTCAGCTAAGTCAAGGATGGCTTCCTGCACTCTGGTTATAGACTCGCATATCTGCCCTGTAACCCTTTTTATGTAAAGGCGCATATCAAGAGCGATCTGGTCATTCCGGCTCCGGCCAGTGTGGAGTTTGGCCCCCACATCCCCAATCCTTTCCATGAGGGTAGCTTCTATATTGAGGTGAACATCCTCATATTCCTCCCGCCATTTGAATTCCCCGCTCTCAATTTCATCGCGAATTTTTCCCAATTCCCGGATAATAGCTTCGGCCTCCTGAGGGAGGATCAGGCCCTGCCGAGCTAACATCTTGACGTGGACTATGCTTCCCAGGATATCTTCCCGGTAAAGTTTTCGGTCAAAATTTAAGGAAGCGGTAAACTTCCTCACCAGCTCCGATTCAATCCACGGCTTCATTTTTACGCCCTCCCAGAATTCCTTCCAGGACTTTTTCCCAAACTCTGATGGCTTTAAGGTAATCGTCAATCTCAATATGTTCCCAGGGGGTATGATCCAGGGAAGAATCGCCAGGGCCATAAGCCAGGATCGGGCAACCCCAGGATCGCCCTGCTAAGTTCATGTCAGATGTGCCAGTTTTGAGCTTGAAGCGAGGTTTCCCTCCTTCTGCCCGGATGGCTTTCAGGAAAGTCTTTACAAGTGCTGTGTTGCGTTCGGCCACAAAGGCCTCTTCTTCGCCCGAAAATTCCAGCTTCGCCTCTCCAGCTAAAGAGAGGGCCAGGTTAGCCACTGAAGCGGGCTTGATGCCGGGAGGAAGCCGCAGTCCAACCTTCATCTCGGCAAAGGTGCAAAAATCTTCCTCCCCGGAGCAGATTTCCAGCAAGGAAAGGTTTATGGCCCCATTGAAGCATTCGGCCCGGGCTTTAAACTCTTGCCAGAAGCGAATTGCTTCCTCCGGTGCATTGATGGAAGGGGCTGCAGTGTGAAACTTCGGCTTAGAAATGGTGTAGTGGATGATGAGACGGCCTTTGTATCCTAAAGTTATGCCTTCCCAGTGGCTTGGCTCTCCAACCACTGCATAGCGCGGGTTAAAACAGGGGATTATATGTTTTGCCCCGATGCTTTCAGCTTCCTCTCCCACCGCCCCGACGAAGACCACCGCTTTTTTGGGCTTTACCCTTATTAAGGCTACCAAAAAAGCGGCTAAAGGGCCCTTTGCATCCACTGCTCCTCGGCCAAAAATTTTCCCCCCTTCCTCCCGAACTGTGATGAACCCTGGCACTGTATCTATGTGGCCAAGGAAAAGGAGTTCGGGCTCAGAAGGGACAGGGCTTAAAGGAGAGGCTATGACGTTGCCTACATGATCAACGAAAGCATTAAAGCCCAGTTCCTTAAGCCTTTTGACCAGGTAAGCAGCCAGATCTGCCTCTTTACCCGAAGGCGAGTAAATGTTCAGGAGTTCCTTGAGAAATTCTACGGCTTCCTCATCGTTCATGAGAGCACCTCTTCAACAGCTTCTGCCACTTTGTCCAGCTCCTCCCTGGTGATAACGAGAGGGGGGAGGAAACGGATTACTGTAGGACCAGCGAATAGGGCAAGGACCCCCTTGGCTGCCAGAGCTTCAAGGTAAGGGGCAGCCTCTTTCTTGAGCTCTACCCCCACCATTAGGCCCAAACCTCTCACTTCCCGGATTAAAGGGGAATTTATCTGGCGCAGTCGGCCGAGAAAGTAATCGCCAAGCTCCGCTGCCCGGCCCGGGAGCTCATGTTCTTCAAGGTAGCGAATGGCGGCAAGAGCTGCGGCACAAGCCAGAGGGTTCCCTCCAAAGGTGGAACCATGCAAACGTTTTGGCATTTCCCCGAGTTTTTCGTGGATCATCACCGCTCCGAAGGGCACACCTCCTCCAAGCCCCTTCGCCACGCACATTAAATCGGGCTCAAGGCCGTAATGCTCGCACGCAAACATCTTCCCCGTCCGCCCAAACCCTGTCTGGACTTCGTCCAGGATGAAGAGGGCACCGTTGCGGCGGCAAATATCCTGGACCCCTCGCAGGTATTCCCCTTTCCCGGGGATTACTCCCCCTTCACCCTGGACCACTTCCAAGATAACTCCGGCAGTCTCCTTATTCACGGCTTTTTCCATTGCCTCAAGGTTGTTGAAGGGCACAAAACTGAATCCCGGCACCAGGGGCTCAAAAGGCTCCCGATACTCCCTGCGCCAAGTGGCCGATAGGGCACCAAAGGTGCGGCCGTGGAAGCTACGCATCGCTGCCACAAAGTTCTTGCGGCCAGTGATTAGCCGCGCAATCTTCAAAGCCCCTTCCACGGCTTCCGTCCCGGAATTGCACAGGAAAGCCCTCTTCAAACCCGGTGGGGATATCCTGGCCAGAGTGGCCAGAAGCTCAGCCCGGACATCGTTGTAGAAGATTTCAGAGCAGGTTATGAGACGGGAGGCCTGGCGAGCTATGGCTTCAGCCACGTAAGGGTTAGCGTGTCCTACATTAGCCACTCCATGGCCTGAAGTGCAATCAATGTATTCCCTCCCTTCTATATCCCATACCCTCGCTCCTTCGCCTCGCACCAGAACTATAGGCTGTTTCCTGTAAAATCCACTTGTATGAGCATTCTCCAGAGCGATGTAATCCATGTTTCATCCTCCTTGCTTTATGAAAGTTCCGCACCCTTCAAGGGCTCTGCGGATGGGTTTTTCAACCCGGCCATCGGCCAATATTACCAGGGGCACCCCGTAACTGATGGCTTCCATTGCGCCAAGAAGCTTCTTCTTCATCCGCCCGCGGGCGTAAAGTTCCAGGTAATCCCCAATTTTGTGCCCCGGTATTTCGGTTATGAGGGTGGACTCATCAGGGAAAGCTGCCAAAAGGCCGGGCACACCTGAAAGGATCAAAAGAGCTTCAGCCCCCAGTGCTCCAGCTACTGCTGCTGCAACCCTATCCCCATCCACGTTGAGGGCTTCCCCCTCATCGCTCAAAGCTATGGGAGCAATCACAGGGGTATATCCGTGGTCAAGGAGGAGTCGAAGCAATACCGCATTCACAGCCTTCACAGTTCCGCCGTAATCCCCCTTGAGCACTTTCCTCTTGTTCCCTTCCTGGGCAATTATCACTCCTTTCCTTTCCCCCTGTATTAATCTCCCATCCAGTCCCGAAAGGCCTATAGCGTTAACCCCGAGCTTCTGGAGCCTTTCCACCACCAGCTTGTTGACCCTCCCAGCTACCACCATGGTGAAAATCTCCATGGTCTCGCGGTCGGTATAACGACACTGGAAGCCTGAGGGGGTAGTAATAAAGATGGGAGGCTTGCCCAGTTTTTCTGAGATTAAATCCATCTCCCGTGAACCGCCGTGGACTACCACAACTTTATGGCCATTCTGAACCATGTAGGCCACATCGGAGCAAAAGGCCTCCAGGTTAAGGCTACCATTCCCACCGAATTTAACCACCAGCATCTCTAAACCTCCTTTAGACGGGATGGAGGCCCGGGAAATCCAGGCCCATGGTCTCAGGGAAGCCCAGCATGAGATTGGCACATTGGAGGGCATTGCCGGCAGAGCCTTTCATCAGGTTATCAATGGCGCTCATCAGTATCACCCGGTTTGTCCCCTCCTCGGAAGCAAAACCTATATCGCAGTAATTGGAACCGGCCAAAACTTTGGGATCGGGGTAACGGTGTATACCGTATTTCGCTGAGACCAGGCGGATAAAAGGTTCAGTCCCGTAGTCTTCCCGGTATATCTTCCACAAATCCTTGTCGGTCATAGGCTCTTTCAGGAAGCAGTGGCAGGTAGCCAGCGCCCCCCTCACTGCATCTACCGATGTCACGGTAAAATGGATCTGAGGCTTCTCCCCAAAGTTGAGCTCTTGAAGCAACTCTGCCAGATGGCGATGAGAGGCAGGAGCATAGGGGCGTATCACCCCTGACCTCTCCGGGTGATGGGAAGCCTGGGTTGGCTTGCTTCCCCCTTCTGATGAGCCAACTTTGACGTCTACAACAGCCTTTTCCACCAGCTTCCTCCGGTAGAGGGGGTAAAGGGCCAGGATGGAGCAGGCAGCATTGCACCCGACTCCACTGACATAGCGGGCGGAGCTTATCTCCTTGCGGTGAAGTTCGGGCAAACCATAAACGAAAAGGGGAAGCCAGTGGGGAGCCGGATGCTCCAATCCATACCATCGCTGATAATCCTCTGGGTCCTTCAGGCGGAAATCGGCCGATAGATCCACAATGTAAGGGGCAAGGGAAGAAAAATGATCAATCTGATACATGGTCTGGCCATGGGGCAGAGCGAGGAAAAGGAAATCGCAAGGTTCCAGGTCCTCAACCCGGGAGAAGCGCAGCTCCGTGCGACCCCGAAGGTTAGGGTGGACAAAGTGGACAGGCTTGCCAGCCCAGGTTTCGGATGTGACCTGCTTTACCTTAAATTTGGGGTGGCTTAGAAGCAGTCGGAGCAACTCCCCACCAGCGTATCCAGAAGCACCGACTATTGAAGCGCTGACCATTTTACCCTCCTTGCAGGAAATAGTCCACAATTTTCCCGGGGATATCCACTTTTACCGCTCTCAGGGCCCCGTGGAACTCCGGGGTATGGTTCACTTCATTGACCACAAGCCCTTCCGGGGTTTCAAAAATGTCCAGGGCCAGAATTCCACCCCCAATAGCTCTGGCGGCTTTGATGCTCAACTCCTCCAGCTCTGACGTTAAAGGACAAGGCTCCGTGAAAGCACCGCGGGCAGTGTTGGTTATCCAGTGGGGCGAATACCGGTAGACGGCATAAATTACTTCTTCACCAATCACCATAACCCTGATGTCCCGCCCGGGCTTTTCCACATAGGGCTGGATGTAGAAGACGGAGCTTAACTCTTCGCCCATGTAAAAACGGTGCTCAAGGATGCTGCGGGCGTCCTCAGGGTCATCAACCCTGGCTAAGAGCCTCCCCCAGGAGCCATTGACAGGTTTTATCACTGCTGGATACCCTATTTTTTCCAGGGCCTCCAGAGCTGCCTGGGGAGAAAAGGCCAGGGCTACAGGTAAAGTGGGTATCCCCTTATCCAGAAGAGTTTGTGAGGTCAAAAGCTTATCTCCAGCCAGACGGATAACCGCATGGGTGTTTACAGTCTTTACCCCCTGACCTTCCAGGAGCCGGGAGCCGTAGTAAGCTTCCCGGTGACTTATGCACCGGATGAGAACTCGCTCAAAGCCCTGCGCCCTGTCAAGGTCAAAGACCAAATGCCGGGTGTCAACCTTTTCAAAAGGCACTTTCCGCTGGGCAAGGGCTTCAAAGATGAGCTTTTCTTCAAGCCTTACCCTGGAGAAAAGGACCCCTATCTTCCCCCTTTCATAGTTCTCCTCCAGCTACTTTTTTCACGTAATCAATCATCCTGGCCGGGATATCTACCCCTGTAGGTTCTATGCTGTTGCGGAACTCCGGGGTGTGGTTGACCTCGCTCACCAGAAGCCTTCCATCGGGGCTTTCCAGGATGTCCACAGCCAGGATTCCCCCTCCCACCGCTTCGGCTGCAGCCCTGGCAATACGGTCAAGTTCCGGGGTTACAGGGCATGGAGAAGCTTTTGCTCCCCTTGCGGTGTTGGTAATCCAGTGGGGAGAATTGCGGTAAATAGCGGCAATGGTTTCATTTCCCACCACAAAAGCCCTTATGTCCCTCCCGGGCTTTTCAATGTACTCCTGTATGTAGAAGACCGAGTGAACATAGCCTCCCAGGGTTTTCTTGTGCTCCAAGATAGCTTCAGCTGCATCCCTGTCGTTCACCTTGGCCAGAAGCCTTCCCCAGGAGCCGTGGAGGGGCTTCAGAACCACAGGGTAACCCATGGCTTCAATAGCTTGGAGGGCTGTCTCGGGGGCGAAGGCCACCAGGGTATGAAGTGTTGGCACTCCGCGTTCCAGAAGGGCAAGAGAGGTCAGGAGTTTGTCCCCACACACATTGATAACCTGGTGGGAGTTTATTACCTTCACCCCCTGGCTTTCCAGAACCCTGGAAGCATAAAAGGCTTGAGTGTGGCTTACGCAGCGTATCAATACTGCATCAAAGCCCTGGAAATGTCTGCAGGAGAGGAGAAAAGGAACGCTTTCCACGTCTATTTTCTCGTAATTAACTCCGGCCTTTTCCAGGGCCTGGAACAGAAGTTTCTCCTCCACCCGGATGCGGGAGACCAGCACCCCGATTCTCATTTCCCCTCCTTATTCCCCCCAGTCTTCTTCCACCTGAGGGGCTACTTCCAGGGTTGGTGGGTCAAGGCTTATCACTTCCAGCTCTATTCCGCAGTCGGGGCAAGTTATAATTTCTCCCACCTCGGTTCCGGGCGGGAGGTTTATTGTAGCTCCGCATTCAGGGCACTCAGCCATGGCACACCTCCTAAAGTGGGATATAAAAAAGGCCGGCCCCCCTTTTGTATCCGGAGGGCCGGCCCTCTGTTCCCTTAACTGTAGTTAAACTTCAACCCGAAATTAGACAAATGGCCCTGATAGACCCTCCGGAGGCAGGGGCCTGCCCACGCTTAGCGCGCTTTCTAGCCCGAAGGTCTACCAGGACCACTAAGTTCAAGACTTTTCTCCTTTACAGGTTTTTTCAAAATATACCACGAAGTTCCTCGTTTGTCAAATTTTGAGCTTGAGGTAAAGCCCGCATAGTTAGGTTCCCACGAAAGAGCAAACCGCTAACACTGGCGTCCAGCCCACGGGTTATCTTAATAATCCCGGGATAAAAGGTGGATATTGCCAATACGCACATTAGTCAGCCCGGCAGAAAGAGCTGCTTCCTCACATTCTTTCGCATGGCGGTAAGAAGTACAGGGGAGGTCCCACATGTAGAACTGAGGGTAAAAGGCCAGGAGGGCGTAAGGGATTGAAGGATTTAAGGAAGCAATATAGCGAGCTATCTTCCCTACTTCCTCCGCATCTACATATCCAGGCACCAGCAAGGTGCTTACCACCACCAGTGGAGGATCTGGCCTTTCAGGGATTCGCCTGGCTGCCCTGGCTAAGTTCTCAAGGGTCCGCCTGTTGCTTGAGCCGGTAAGGGCTATGTGGAGATTTTCATCCCAGGCTTTTACGTCAAACTTTATACACCCACCTGATTGCAGGGAAAGCTCCACCGCCTGGTCCAGGAGGGCGGGATGCATGGAACCGTTGGTTTCCCAGCAAATCCTCACCCCCTTCTCCGCCAACTTCCTGGAAGCAGCCAGAGCATGAGGCATCTGAGAAGCCGGATCTCCACCGAAGTAGCAAACACAGAAGGTGAGAGGGTTAGCCAGAGAAGCCAGATCTTCCGCCGAAATGCTCCTTTCTTTTACCGGCGACATATTCCGGAAGTGCCAGTTCTGACAGAAAAGGCAATTGTAAGTGCAGCTTCCGTAAAAAACTGCCAGATTGTGGTAACCATATTTAGTATGCCCCGGGCAAACCCAATCGGCTACGCAGTTGGTGGGGAGGGGATCGCGATACCAGTGAAGCATGCCCTTTGAGGGGGTTCCAGCAAGGGAAATGAGTTTACCTTCCCTGTTCTCCCTGAGCCCACAAAATCCCCTTCCCCCCGGAGGTATCACGCATTCATTGGCGCAAAGAGTGCACCTGAGGCCAGATGGGTCCTTAGGGGGAGCAGGAGGGAGCCGAAACTGAAGCCTGGTTTCAGCGTGGTTCTGGAGTATAAGAGGCAAAGTTTCATCGGGGTGGTTACGTATGCAATCGGCGCAAAAGCCTATGGCCGAAGCTATTAATATGGAGCGCCCCCCGCACCGGAGACATTCTTTAAGACCTGTTTTCCTCATTTCCGCACCTTTCCGCCACTTTTATTAAATTAGCCTTAAGGTAAGGGATTTCCCTCTCCAGGGTCCGAATGAGCTCGTTCATACGGGCTCTGCGGGTTTCAGAGGCCCGAGGGCAGCGATTTTGCTCCACCATGAGGCCAGCCTGGCGGGCAAAGTTCATTATCTCTTTTTCCTCAAGATAATAAAGGGGGCGGATAATCGTAAGGAGTCCGTCAAACATGGGGACTTTCGGCTTAAGGCCTTCCGGTTTACCATGGAAGAAGAGGTTAAGGAGCAAAGTAGCGGCCACATCATCAGCGTGGTGAGCGAAAGCTATTTTGGTGTATCCCAGCCGGTAAGCAGTGAGAAAGAGGGCTTTCCGACGATTCCACGAGCACCAGAAGCAATTTAATGGGTCCTCTCCCGGTTTTGACCCCTCTTTAAGGTCTATATGCTCAAAGACGTAAGGTATCCCCTCCCGCTGGAAAATCCTTTCCAGCACCTCCTTTGGAACTCCGAAACCATAATTGTTTTGGATGTTTATGGCGATCAAGTCGTAGTGCTGGGGGGAGAAAAATCGCCTCCAGTGAAGTAAATGAAGAAGGACAAGGCTATCCTTCCCCCCGGAAACAGCTACAGCTATCTTGTCTCCTTCTCCTATAAGATTGTGATCGCGAATGGCCCTGTTAACTTTTTTCAGGAGGAAGTAAACCCTTCTGCGTATTTCAGGCGAGTTTAAAAGGCTCCCCTCTGTTACCTTCATGTTTTTCTGAGAAAATGATAACACAAGTTTCTGGAAAGTTAAAGGCCTGGGCAAAAAAGGCTGGCCTGTTGAGGCTTCCCGGAAACCAGAAGATGGGCAAGTCTGGTGGGCTCCGGGAGGCGATCTCCGCGGCAACAATTGAGGATTATCTCTATTGCGCTTTTAAGGTCAATGCGGTGGCCAATGGAAACAAAAACCGGAGGGGCTTTTTCTTTCGTCCTCAAAACAGCCCCTATGACCTCAGTTCCATCGTACAAAAAAGACCACGAACCCTTCTCGAGGCCTGGCTCGTAATATGAGCCTGTAAGGCGCGATTTGGCACAGCCTATTGATGGTTTATCAAAGATAACCCCTATGTGGGTGGCAATCCCCATACGGCGGGGATGGGCTATCCCCTGCCCATCTACGATAATTAAATCTGGCTCACTCCTAAGCTTTTCCAGAGCTTCTATTATTGGAGGTCCCTCCCTGAAAGCCAGAAGGCCAGGGATATATGGGAAAACAACCTTTTTCCTTGCGCTTACCTTTTCCACCTCCCTCATATCAGGATATTCCAAAACCACAACTCCGGCTATGGCTTCATCACCTTTAAAGCCTACATCTACACCTGCCACCAGCCTTATTTCCCCAAAAGTTCTTTCCTTTATTACTTTTGAAGCCAGCTGGCGCTGGAATTCCTGCGCTTCTTCAACGGGGAGATCCCAACGGTGGCTTATAACCGGTTTCATCCTACTTTCCCTTAATCAAATTGACTATTGCTTTGATTTGCTCCGCTACCAGGGAAGAAGGTTGAAGTATAACCGCAGGTATCCCTTCTTTGGTGGACTGAAAGAAGAGCTCAGGAGCAGGTGGTATGATCACGTGTATACTGCTGCCCAGAATGGTTTCCTGTTCGTGCTTGGAGAAAGCTATTTGGGCCCTTGTTCTGTTTACCGAGACCACTATGAGTTTAATCCCTCCAACCCAGAGCTTTTCCAGTTCTCTAATTATAACGTTGCCCAATTTCAAAGACAGAGGATCAGCTTCCACAATCAGCACCACTTTGTCTGAATCCTTTAAAGCTACCTCTGCAGCCCGATCTATCCGGGCTCCACCATCAATTAGCAGATAATCGCACATAAAAGAGAGGGTCTGAATCAATTTCCGCACGAATTCCTGCGGGATTTCCCCTACAGAATAATCGGGGTAAATGGAGGGGAAAACCAAAAGACCGCTTGCATGTCTTACGAAGAAAGCTTCAACAGCTGCTTTGGTTATATCCTGAGGTTTCATCTTGAGGAAAGAAGGGTCCACCCTGCTTATGGGCAAACCAAGCTGCGAGGCTAAGGCTAAACCGTAAGGTTGCATATCCAGGAGGATGCTTTTTAACCCTTCCTTGGCCATAGTAACCCCGACATTTACAGCGATAGAGGTCACTCCAGTTCCGCCTTTGACCCCCATGAAGGTCACCACTTTCCCCCTGGTAACTTCCACAACGGTTCGGGCCAGAAGGGCCTTAACTGTGGCTACAAGTTCCTGGGGAAGAACGGGTTTGGTGATGTAATGGTCAGCCCCTGCTTCATAACCGGCTATTCGGTCCTCAGGCATAGCTTTAGCTGTAAGCATTATAATTGGTATTTTAGCTGTGGCGGGGTTGGCTCTTATCCTGCGGCAAACTTCGTAGCCATCCATCTCTGGCATCATTATATCAAGTATTACAAGGTCAACTTTTTCCCTGGATAAAATTTCCAGAGCTTCTTTGCCACTCAGGGCGGAGACAATCTCGTAGCCTTCTTTAAGGAGAATATACCCCATAAGCTTCACCGCTTTGGGGTCATCATCCACCAGAAGAATTTTAGGCATCTCTTCCCCTTCCTGCTGTTTTTGATTAAAGCATACCACAGGAAATGCATTTTGGCAAGAACTTTACACATTCTTTGTAAACGGGCCCAGGAATCGGCGGGAATTTGAACCGCTCGCTTGCGGCAACGGGCTTGCCTTATTATAATACTTATGGAGGGATCGCCTAGAGGCCGAGGGCGCGCGTCTCGAAAACGCGTAGGGGTTTAAAGCCCCTCGTGGGTTCGAATCCCACTCCCTCCGCCTTGGGGATTTTTAAAAGGGGGCTCTCCCTCACCCGTTAAAACTGAGGGACGTGCCCTCAATATTTTTAAAATGGATGAGTTTTTTCCCATCAACTTCACCGAGTTAGAAGAAAAAATTGGGGTGGTATTTGACGATAAGGCCCTGCTCTTGCAGGCCCTCGTTCATACTTCCTATATAAACGAAAATCCCTCTTTCCCCCTCAACGATAACGAACGCCTGGAGTTTTTAGGCGATGCGGTCCTGGATTTTGTGGTGGGGGATTACCTTTACCACCGCTTCCCGGAAATGAAAGAGGGGGAACTTACCTGGCTCCGGGCATCTCTGGTGAAAGGAGAAACCCTGGCTAAGTTCGCCCGGAAAATTTCCCTGGGAAATTTCCTCCTGCTGGGCAAAGGCGAGGAGGAATCGGGGGGAAGAGAACGCAATTCTATCCTTGGAAGCGCTTTTGAAGCCCTGGTTGGTGCAATTTACCTGGATAAAGACCTGGATGCAGTGCGCTCTTTCCTGGAACCTTTTATAGAACCTGAGCTTGACGTGCTTTTGCAGGAAACAGCCGGGCTGGACCCTAAAAGCCAGCTTCAGGAGTTTGTTCAGGAATGGCTCGGGATAACCCCCTCTTACCGAACTATTGAAGAAAAAGGGCCCGAACACGCCAGAACTTTTGTGGTCGGAGTATTCCTCAGGGAAAAGCTCTGGGGTAAAGGGGAAGGGCACAGCAAACAGCAAGCTTCCATGGAAGCAGCTCGGAATGCCTTGGAAGCTTTGCTCAGGACCTCGGAAAATGATCCCTCCTGGAGACTGCCACGCCGGATAAGGCTTTCTTTGCTGGAACTTTTGCCCCGACTGAAAGGTGTACGATGGGCACTGGCAGGAAGCACCGCATCGGCTCTTTATGGTTTGCCCCTGAGCCCCCATGATATTGATATACTTACTGACATTAAAGGGGCTAAATTGCTGAGCTCACGCCTGAGAGATTTCACCATATCCCATCTTAAAACGCTGGAAGGGGAGCATTTCTTCTCCTCCCTGGCTCAATTCAAGGTGGAAGGGGTCAAGGTGGAGATCATAGGCAATCTTAAGGTTAAGGGTGAGAGGGGCTTTTTGCGTTTTAATTTCTGGCCTTATGTAAGGGAATTACCTTTTGCCGGCGAGAAAATCCAAGTGGTTCCGCTGGAATGGCAACTTGTGGTCAATCTCATAACCGGCAAAAAGGAAAAGGCGGAGTTGATAGCCCAGCATCTTATGGCCGCAGGCTACGATAAAGCTCTCCTCAGGAAGATCCTCAGCAGCCGCTCCCTTACCAGGACAATGCGGGAGAAGGTGTACAGATTGCTGAATGGAGATAAGGCCCATGCGCCTCAAAAGCCTTGAGCTTTACGGATTCAAATCCTTCGCCACCAGAACTTTAATTGCCTTTGAGGGGAATATAACAGCTATAGTGGGGCCCAATGGTAGTGGCAAGTCCAACCTGGCCGATGCCATTCGCTGGGTGCTGGGGGAGCAAAGCTTTCGGAGCCTCAGGGCCCGCTCCACGGAGGACATAATCTTTGCCGGTAGCCCAAAACGACCTCAAATGGGGGTAGCCCAGGTTTCCCTAACTTTTGATAACGCCGATGGCTCTTTCCCTCTGGATTTTTCGGAGATAACCATAACGCGCAGGGCTTACCGCTCCGGTGAAAACGAATACCTGCTCAATGGACAGAAGGTTCGCCTGAAAGATGTGGAAGAACTCCTGGCAACAGCCGGTTTCCACCACCTGACTTACGCTTTCATCGGGCAGGGGCTTGTGGATGCCGCCCTGTCTTTAAGACCTCAGGATAGAAGGGCGTTGTTAGAAGAAGTTTCAGGAATAGCCATTTACAAAGAGAAACGAAATGAAGCAATCCGCAAGCTGGAGGAGGCTGAGGCGAACCTCGTTCGCCTGAAAGATATCCTGGCTGAACTATCACCCCGCCTGGAAAAGCTCAGAGAGCAAAGCCAGAAAGCCCAGGAATACCTGAGACTTTCTGAAGAATTGACCAGGCTCCTGAAAACCTGGTATGGATATAAGCTTTACCTCCAGGCCGAGGCCCTCCGGGAAGCCTCAAGGGAAGAACAGAAAATCCTTAAGCTTGTAGAAAAGGCTCGCCTTGAGTTAGATGAACATCACCGGAACCTTGAAGAAATTCGGCTGAAGCGCAGGCGAGTTCAGGAAGAGCTCTCCATCCTGCGCCGCAAAGCCCTGGAAGAGGAAAGAGCTTACCAGGAAGCTCAGCGCACAAGAGCCGTTTTGGAGGAAAGGATAAAATACCTCACCCAGCAGAAAGAAGAACTGGAAAAAGAAATTCTGGAACGGGATAGGCAATTCCAGGAAATTCAGGAGGCCTGGAGGAAGCTGGAAGAAGCTCGCGAAGTGCTGGAAAAAGCCAAGCTCAAGAAAAAGGAAGCTGAGGTTCTGGATAAGCTGGAAAAAATACGCCTCAGATCCTCTGAGCTGGAAGAGGAAATAGCGCTGGCGCAGAGGGAGAAAGAAAGACTTCTGAATTTAACAGCCTCCTTAGGAGAAGAACTGGCCTCTCTACATCGTCAAAAAGAGGAAAAGCTTGGCGAAATAAAGCAGCAGGAAAAGGAGCTTTCCTCCTCCATCAACAGGATTGAGGGGGAACTTTCCCACTTGCGAGCCGAACTGAGCCGCCTTCAGGGCAAAAAGGAAGCAGTCCTCACCCGATTCAAAAAACTGGAAAGTTTCCTTAAAGTTTCTCCCCCTGGAGATTTTCGTGGCCCTCTGGTAGACCTTTTCCGGGTTTCCGGAGGCCTGGAGGAGGCTCTGGAAGCAGCTCTATCCCCATTCCAGGAAGGGTGGGTGGCAGGCTCTCTATCAGAGGTCATTAAAGCTTTGACTTCTGCGGAGGGGAACCTTGCCTTCCTTCTCCTCACACCTTTACAGGATATTATTCCGCTAAAACCCCCCGCAACCGAAGGAGTAATAGGGTTAGCTATAGATCTGGTAAAAGTTTCCGATGATCTTCTCCCCCTGGCCAAAGCCATCCTTAGCCGGACCGTGGTGGTGAAAGATGTGGAAACAGCCCTCCGGCTTATGGAAATGCTGGCACAGGAAAAATTGCCCTACCAGATAGTAACTCTGAAAGGGGAAAAATTCCACAGTTTCGGAGCGGTGGGGAAGATAAAGGGGGAGAGGTTCAGGCTCTTGGCCGAAAAGGAAACGCTGGAAACCGAGCTCCGATCGCTTCAGAGCAGGGAGAAAACGCTGATGGAGAAAGTGGGAGAACTGGAAGTTTCCCTGCAAGAGGCGAAAAGCAAAATGCGTGAAATATCCCGGGAAAGGAACAAGATGGAAGCTTCGTGGGGTGAGAGGGAGAAAGAGCTGGAAATTCGCAGGCACAAACTTCAGGGGGAATACCAGTGGTATGAACGCCAGATAAGCAAACTTGAAGGAGAGAAAGCTTCTCTTCTCAGGGAGGAAAGGAAGGCCCGGGAAGAGCTGAAGGCAATCAGGCTGAGCCTTGAATCTATCCAGATTCCCGAGAGCGAATTGCTTTTAACCCCGGAAGTCTGGAATGAGAGAAAAGCATCTTTAGAGAGGCAACTTCAGAGGGTTAAGAGCGAGTTGCAGAACGCACGCCAAAAAGCCGCATCCATTGCCCAGGAACTGGACCGGAGCCTCCTTAATCTCCAGGAAAGTGCCAGGGTCATTGAATCTAAAGGCCCTACCCTGGGTGAACTTTTGGATAGGATTGAAGCCCTTGAACGGGAATTGGAGGAGCTTGGGGCGAAAGAGCAAGAAGCTTTAAAGAACAGAGAAGAGGCTCAAAAAGCCCTGAACCATTATGAACTCATGTTCCAACAAGCAAGGCTGGCTCTGGAGAAGGTCCGGGACGAGATAACCTCCCTTCGCCACCGCCTTCAGGAAGAACTGGGGCTTATAGAAGCAGAAGACCCTCAGCGCCCTCTACCTCTGGGGGACCTTATTCGCACTCTGCCACACGTAGCAGTATGCCCCCCAGGCCTTGAAGATGAAATCAAACGCCTCAAGGGTCGGATAAAACGCCTCGGCCCTGTCAACCTGGAAGCTCCTGAGGAATTCAGGGCTCTGGAAGAGCGCCATCGCTTCCTTTCTTCCCAGATAGCTGATCTTGAAGAAACAGCTTCTCGCTTAAAAGGCATGATAAAGGATCTGGACCGGGAAATGGAGAGACGCTTCATGGAAGTTTTCAATGCCGTTAGCGATGCCTTCAACTTTTATTTCCAGGAACTCTTCTCCGGTGGAAAAGCTCGCCTTGTCCTTACCGGTTCAGGCTGGGAGGAAGCAGGGGTTGAGATAGAAGCTGCCCCTCCGGGCAAGAAGCTCAAAGAACTGGCAATGCTTTCGGGAGGAGAGCGATCTCTTACAGCGGTTGCTTTCCTTTTTGCCATGCTCAAGGTCAGACCTGTGCCCTTCTGCGTGCTGGATGAGGCAGATGCCATGCTGGATGAAGCTAACATCGGCCGCTTCTGTTCAGCCCTTAGGGATTTATCCCGCCAGATCCAGTTTATCATCATAACTCACAACCGGGCCACAATAGAGATGTCCGATGTAATCTGGGGTGTCACCATGAACGATGATGGCGTCTCCCAGGTCTTTTCCATGAAGCTGGAAGAAGCGATAACTGGCTTATGAAGAAAAACCTGGCTGAACTGGGCATTTATCTGGCTTTGACTTTCCTGTTGCTATGGCCTCTGCCCCTTCTTTTTACCAGCGCCATCCCGGGCGATGGTTTTGATGGCTGGCAGAATTACTGGAACCTCTGGTGGGTTTCAAAGGCCCTTTTGGAAGAACATACCTCTCCTTTCTTCACCCGCTACCTCTATTATCCCAACGGGGTAAGCCTGCTTTTTCACACCCTCAACGTTCCCAACGGCCTTATAGCTATGCCTTTCCAAACCCTTTTCGGCACCACTGTGGCTTATAACTTCATCGTGCTTATCTCCTCTGCCCTTTCGGGATATGGAGCATTTCTTCTGGCCCTGGAGGTGACCAGATCCCGCCGTGCAGCCTTCATTGGAGGAATCATCTATGCTTTCTCCCCCTTTCGGTTTGCTCACCTTTTGGGCCACATGCAGGTCTTCTCCACCCAATGGCTCCCCTTTTTCATCCTGACCTTGTTCAGGGCCAAGCGAGGTGGTTCCATCCTGCTTCCTGCCCTTTTCCTGACTTTATCCTCTTTGTCCGATTGGTATCAGGCTCTTTATCTGGCTCTTTTCACCATTTGCTACCTGGGATGGCTCGCCTGGAATAAAGGGCTTTCTTCAAAGGTTATTTTAAGGATAGGGGCCGTGTGGGGGTTAGGCATCCTGGCCCTTTCCCCTCTCCTTATCCCCATGGCCCTGGAGATGCTTCGCTACCGCTTCATGTTTGCTCCACCCGAGCATGCCCTTATGCTTTCAGCCGACCTCCTGGCTTTCTTTATTCCTTCGGAATTCCATCCTCTGTGGGGGAAGTGGGCCGGAAGAATTGCAGGAAATTTTACAGCTCCGCTATCAGAAAGGACCGTTTTCCCTGGATATATACCTCTGGCCCTGACTTTGTTGGCCTGGAGAAAATATAAAGCAAAGATTTCCCTGTGGCTTATAACCTTCCTCCTCTTTTTTGTCCTGGCTTTAGGCCCCTGCCTTCACGTGATGGGCAATACCCTGGCTTTACCGTTGCCTTACGCACTCCTCCGACA
>Ga0105162_1000848_pt1 | contig 18585 bp, 21 predicted proteins | sample JNZ201metaG_FD_81532 | JGI IMG/M metagenome (GOLD analysis project Ga0105162, IMG submission 81532) | Hot spring microbial communities from Jinze hot spring, China to study Microbial Dark Matter (Phase II) - JNZ 20120812A | ecosystem: Environmental > Aquatic > Thermal springs > Hot (42-90C) >...
AGAATAGATAGTATAAATCTTTGGAACTATCAAAAAAAATTTTGTTAAAAATTTATTAAGGTTATGCAATTTAATAATCATAAGTTCTTAATCTTTTGTAAATTTTTAAATTAGTTTTGGATTTTTTAAAAATGTCTTCAATTTATTTTTTTGATATTTGTTATAAAAAGTTATTAGAGGTATTTTTAAGTTATCTATGAGTTTTTACTGGAATAAAATTAAAGGAAGAATTAAAGAGCTTGTTCCAGAAGCTATTTTTAAAGTATGGTTTAGTCCTATTGAAGGAGAAGTAATAGAGGATAAACTGTTTTTAAAAGTTCCCAATGAATTTACTAAAACATGGATTAAGGAGAATTATCACCATATTATTGAACAAGTTTTGAAAGAATTTGAGCTTAAAGGTATTGAATTTTTGTTAAGCGAGTCCCATCTTCCTGAACAACTGATTCTTCCTTATAATCCCATCTCAGTAATAGGAAGGGGATTTTCTCCAAAATATACCTTTGAGGACTTTGTAGTAGGAAAGTGTAATGAATTAGCATTTAAGGTATGTTATCAAATAGCTGAAGAAATACCTAAGGGTTATTTAGTTTATCTTTGTGGAAATTTTGGTTTAGGTAAAACTCATTTAACTCAAGCTGTAGGAAATGGATTATATTCCAAAGGATTTAACAAAGTATATTATTTTACTGCTCAAGACTTTCTTAATTCAATGATCAAATATTTACGTTCTGGAATGTTAGAAACCTTTAAAGAAAAAATAAGAATGGAGTGTGAAATTTTACTTTTAGAGGAAGTTCATTTTTTAGCTGGAAAGGAATATACTCAAAATGAGCTTGTTTTTCTTTTGGATCGATTTCTTGATGAAGGAAAAACAGTAATTTTAACTTCTTTAAAGTTACCTCAAGAAATTCAAAAAATGGAAAGTTCTTTAAGATCAAGACTTTCTTCAGGATTAATAATAAAGCTTGGTTCTCCTGATTTTGCTACTAGAAAAAAGATAATAAAGTATAAAGCTAAAAAAAAGGGATATGAATTTCCTTATGAGATAGTAGAATTTTTAGCTCGCAATTTAAGAGGTGATGTGAGACAAATTGAAAGTGCTGTTCTGGGATTAATTGCCCGCTCATCAATGTTAAAAGAACCTATTTCTTTATCTCTGGCTAAAGAAGTAATAAATGAACTTGGAGTAAAGGAAGATTCAAATCAAGTAGAATTAATAGTTGAATTGGTATGTAAATTTTTTGGTATCTCAAAGGATGACTTCTTTTCTTCTTCCAGAAAAAAAGAATTTACTCTTTCAAGACAAATAGTAATGTATTTTTTGAGAAAAATTTTTAAAATGCCTCTCAAAGACATAAGCAAACTTTTTAAAAAAGAACATTCTACTATTATTTATAATATAAATACCTTAGAGGAAAAACTATACAAGGATACTGGGCTCAAAATAAAGATAGATTATCTTTGGAGAGAAATCTCAAAGGAGTTGCAGGATAAGGATTCAGAAGTAGAATATGATCATATAAATGAATCTGAAACTTCCCCCTAAATTTCAAAAGGAATTAGAAAATCTTTTAGGAAAAGAAAAATTTTTAATAAAAGAAGAGGATCTTTTAACTTATTCATATGATTCCTCTTCTTTAGTGAAGATTCCTTCAGCAGTGGCTTTACCAGAAAAAAAAGAAGAAGTAATAGAAATTTTAAAACTTGCTCAAGAATATAAAATACCTGTTATATCAAGAGGTGCAGGTACTTCAACTACAGGAAGTTGTCTTCCTCATAAAGGAGGTATAGTTATTTGCTTTTCAAAAATGGATAGAATTCTTGAATTTAACGAAGAGGAAAGAATAGTAAGAGTAGAACCAGGCGTTATAAATGGAGATTTAAAAAATTTTTTAAAAAAATATGGTTTTTTTTATCCACCTGATCCAGCAAGTTATGCTTTTTCAACTATAGGAGGAAATGTAGCAACTTCTGCAGGGGGACCAAGAGGATTAAAATATGGAACTACTAAAGATTATGTAGTTTCTCTAGAAGTAGTTCTTCCTGGTGGAAAATTACTTCGCACAGGAGCTTATGTCTTAAAAAGTGTAGTGCCTTATAATTTAACCTCACTTTTTGTCGGTTCAGAAGGCACATTAGGAGTTTTTACTGAAATTGTGCTAAAAGTAATTCCTCTTCCTTCAAAAAGGGTCCTTTTTTTATCTTTTCATAAAAAAGAAGAAGAACCTTTAGAGTTTATCTCTGAAATTTTAAGGAAAAAAATCACCCCTGCCTGTGCAGAATTTATTGATAAAACCACTATTTTTGCTCTTAAAAAGGCTAACAAAATGGATAAATGGTTAAAATATGAATTTGAATCCCTTCTATTTTTAGAATTAGATGGAGAGAAAGAGATTCTTGAAAAAGAAAAAAGGTTAGTAGAAGAGATTTATTTTTCAAAAAATATTGAATTTGAAAAAGCTGAAAATGAGATAGATATAGAAAATTTATGGGAAATAAGAAGAATTATCTCTCCATCTTTAAAAATTCTTGGAGAAAGAAGATTTGCTGAAGATGTAGTTGTCCCGAGAAGATATATGAAAGAACTTTTAATAAAAATAAGAAATTTAGAAAAAAATTCAAATCTTCCAATTTCCTGTTTCGGTCATGCTGGAGACGGAAACTTTCATGTAAACATACTTTTTGATCCCTCTTCAGAAGAAAAGGCTTTAAAAGTAAGAAAAACCCTGTTTGAAGAAGTATTAAATCTATCAGGAACTATTTCAGGAGAACATGGAATAGGTTATATTAAAAGAAATTTTGTGAATTTAGAATTAACTCCTTTGCAAATTCAAATTATGAAAGAACTTAAAAAAGTTTTTGATCCTTATGGTATATTAAATCCCCAAGTTAAAATCCCAGATTAATGACACTTTACAATAAACTTAAAAGATTGATTGGAAGAGCTCTTTTTAGGTATGAAATGTTAAAAAATGAAGACTCTGTAATATTAGCTCTTTCCGGAGGAGAAGATAGTTTAGCTTTGACTTATTTTATAAGTGATTGGAGAAAAAAAATGAGGGTGAGCTGTAGATTATTGGGAGTTCATTTGGATATGGGATTTCCAAAGGATGAAAAAGAATATAAAGAAGAAATAAAGTGGCTTGAAAACTTTTGTAATTCCTTAGAAGTGGAATTCTATTTTGATAAAACTGATTATGGAATTCAAGCAATGAAAGCTTATGAAAAAAATATAACTGCTCCTTGTTTTGTTTGCTCATGGCATAGAAGAAAATATTTGTTTAAACTTGCTCAAAGAGAAGGGGCAAATAAAATTGCCTTCGGACATCACTTAGATGATCTTATAGTAACTTTTTTTATGAATATGTTTTATCACGGAGAACTTTCTACTATTTTACCTGTTCAAGAAATGTTTAAAGGAAAATTACATATCATAAGACCTCTTATTCTTGTAGAAAAAACTTTAATATCTCGTTTTGTTGAAAAAAAAAATTGGAAAATTATAAAAAACCCATGCCCTTTTGCTAAAGAGACTAAAAGAAAGTTTGTAGAAGAATTTTTAGAAACAAGAGTTTATTCTTTAGGTCCTAAAATCAAAAGAAATATAGCTACTGCAATATTTAATCCTAAATTTGAATATCTTCCACTTAGGAAGTGAAGATTTATTTAAAAAGGGTATAGTAGTAAAGGACATTTTTTACATATTGTTGAGTTTCTGGATAAGGAGGAATTCCTTGATAAGCTCTGACTTTTTCCGGTCCTGCATTGTAAGCAGCTAAAGCTAATGAAATATCTCCAAATTCTTGGATTAATTGTTTTAAGTAAGAAGCTCCTCCCTTAAGATTTTCTAAAGGATCAAAAGGATCTCTAACTCCTACAAGTTGAGCAGTAGTAGGTAAAAGCTGCATGAGTCCAAGTGCTCCTTTAGGCGAAACTGCTTTAGGATTAAAGGATGACTCTACTTTTGCAATAGCTTTTAAAAGGGCAGGATCTAAAGAAAGGGATTTACCAATTTCCTCAAACCACTTTTCATCTATGTTATAATAATTGAAAGCTAATTTATTTTTTGTAGAAAATTTTTTAGGTTCCCTTACATAAATTTGACAAATCTTTTCTTGAAAAATTCCTTTGAAATTGGTAAAAATTACCTCTCCTGTTAAAGGATCTTCACATCTATAAATATCAGCATGGGCTTTAGAAAAAAATATTAACCATAAAAAAATAATAAAACCTAAAAATTTTTTCATAAATTTTACATTATATATATCGTAAAAAGCTTGTCAAGTTTAAATAAATCCTTATAATTTTTGAAATATGTTTAAACCCTATTTTTATTCTCTTCTTGTTTTAGGACTTTCTTTTTTAGTCGGTTTTATTATCAAAAAATTATCAAAAACTAAACTTTTGTATTTTACTAAAAAATTTAATTTGAAACTCTCTGAAAGGAGTATAAATCAATTTACAAATGTATGTTTTTTTTGGGTTATTCTAATAGGAATATATTTTTCAGTTTATATTGGAAGATTTTCGTTTAAATTCAATCAAATAGTAGAAAAAATTTTATTAATTCTTTTTATTATTTCTTTGACATGGATTTCTTCTAACATAATAATAAATATTTTGAATTCCTATCTTCAAGAAAAAGCTGAGATACCTCCAAGTGTCTCTATATTTGAAATTTTTGTAAAGATCTTAATTTTCTTTATTGGTTTTATCTTGATTTTAAATACTTTAAATATAAATATCACTCCTTTTATCACTTCTTTAGGAATTGCTGGTTTAGCTATTGGATTAGCTTTACAAGATACTTTAAGTAATTTCTTTGCTGGAATTCATATTTTAATGACTAAACAAATAAAACCAGGAGATTACATTGCTCTTGATTCCGGAATAGAAGGCTTTGTAGAAGATATTACTTGGAGAAATACTACTATAAGACAAATTTCCAATAATATTGTTATTGTCCCGAATTCAAAGCTTGCTTCATCAATTATTACCAATTATTTTTTACCAGATAAGGAATTAGCAGTTTTAGTTCAATTAGGAGTTAGTTATAATAGTGATTTAGAAAAGGTTGAAAGAGTTACCATTGAGGTTGCTAAAGAAGTTATGAAAGAGGTTGCAGGGGGAGTACCTGAGTTTGAGCCTTTTATAAGATATCACAATTTTGGAGATTTTAGCATTAATTTTACTGTGGTTTTAAGAGCAAAAAGTTATACTGAGAGATATTCTTTAGTGCATGAATTTATAAAGAAACTTCATAAAAGATATAAACAAGAAGGAATCGAGATTCCTTTTCCCATCAGGACCGTTTATATGAGACAGTAAAAAATTCTAAATATTTACTTATTTCTTTTCTTTTCTATAATTAAAATTAAAGAAAATTTTAATTTATCCGAAATATGAAAAAAGGATTGAAGTATAAAAAATCTGGAGGTTTTAGCGTATTAGAATTTCTTATAATTATTGGAATAATAGCCATTTTAGCAAGTATAGGCTTTCCTGGTATGAAAAAGTTTTATAGAATATATAAATTTAATACTTATGCCTTCGAATTAGAAAATCTTATAAAGTGGGCAAAAATTACTGCTATAGAAAGGAGTTCAGGGGTTTCAATTTGTTTAAATAATAATGAAATAAGGGTTTATGATGAGGGCCCTTTAAGAAATCCATCTTGCTCTGAAAGCGAGAATACAAAATTATTGAAGATTATGAAAATTAATGATAATTGGATAGTTTCTGATATTGATGTAGCACTGGGTAAGCCTGGACTTATGTTTGATCCAAGGGGACTTGCTATATTTGGAGGAAATATATGTATTACAGATAATGAAAGATATTTTAAAATTGTATTACAAAGTGATAGAGGTGCTATAAGAATAGAAGGTGGTAATGGAAGATGTTAAGAATTAAGGGATTTACCTTAATTGAGACACTTATTGCTGTATTAATTGCTGCTATTTTAGCTGGAATAATAACAGGTGTTCTTACTTCTTTTTCTTTTAAAACCTCGGATAGAATTCTTATTTCATGCCTTGTAGAAGGAGCTTCCTCTGGAATAAGTGCCTGTAAAGGAGGAAAACCTTTAGAAAGTATTGAATGTGGAGGAATACCAGTTGAAATAACTATAGAAGGCGAATGTAGGCCAATTTCCGGGACATGTTCAGATGTGACAGTAACCGCTAAAGCAAAAGAAATGAATTTTTCTTTAACTGATAGAATCTGCAATTTTGATTAAGGTTTAAAATGAGGTTTTTTTTAAAAAATTCCAAAGGTTTTACCATTATAGAACTTTTAGTGGTAATTGTTCTTTGTAGTATTATTCTAATGGCTGTTTATGGGCTTTATCTTGCCAGTGATAAAGTATTCAAGCACACAAGACCAATTTCTGATGTTATTGAAGAAATGAGAAGTGCTATAGCTACCTTAGATTTTGTATTTTCAAGATGGGGAATAGGAACGCCCTGTATAAACAATAACTGTACTACCGTAGGAAATATTATTATTAATTGTTCTGACTTTTATCCCCCCTCTGATCCTATGTGTATAACTTGTAAAAATGGGGATTTTAGCTCAGGCTGTAAGGATATAGAATTTTATGCAAATCTTTATGGAATCGGGTTTGTAATAAATATAAATGGAACTCAAGCTAATTTAATAAGCTGTAGACTTACCACTGATGAAGACCATAATTATTATTATATTTGGCAAGGAGATAAAGTAATAAACTATAATGGCACTTTAAATCCTCCAATATATAAAATTTTTGAATTAAGTCCTAATAATCAGGATTGTATTAAAAATTTTATTGTTCCCAATGCTAGGAGTAGTTACATAGTTAATGGCACATCAGGTATCTATTATCTTCAACCAGGAGACATAATAATGAGAGTACCTCATAAAGTAAGAATTTATGAAAAATATTATAATGGCGGATATTGGCTTTATATAGATAAATTAGATATGGCTACAGGAACAAGGGAAGAAAGACCAATTGCTAAATTGGAAGATGTCAATTCTTTTAAGGTTTTTAGAGAGGATAGGAGTTTAAAATTGGAAATAAAATTTAGAAGCCAGAGTTTACCGGAAAGAACTTTAAAAATAGAAAAATACTTTGCAAGATAAATAAAAAGAGGGGTAAAAACATGAATGTTAAAAACCGAGGATTTGCATTAATGATAGTTTTAGTTTTATTTTTAATATTATTAATCTTGGGGATAGGGGCAGCTTTTATTACTCAAATGGGCTATTTTTCCATAAGTTCCGAAGCTAAATATCAAATTGCTGAAAAAAAATCAAATAGAGGACTACTGACAGTATTGGAAAATGGAGTTTGTGAAAATATTGAAGAGTCTGGATTAAAGGTTATAGCTGTTAAAGATTCAGATAATAATTATTGTTTTGTTTGGTCTGAAGGAAGGTATTTAGGAGCAAAAGTAATAAAAACCTCTATCTTTCCTTTAAAAGCGTCAAATTGGGCAGCAGCTACTTACAGAAATTTGAATAATTTATCTGGAATAGGAGGAAATGCTGCTATTATAGGATATGATAGTCCAGAAAATAGTTGCACGGACCCTAATTCATGCATAGCCCCTGCTCTTATTACAGGAAATTTAATTAATCCAGAAAATATAGTTATTGCTTGTAATACCAATCCAAACAATCTGGGATCTGGTCTAATTTCAACAGTAACTCCTTATGTTCATGACCCTTCACTTTTAGATAAAGATTTAACTTCAAAATTATTTAATGCAGAAAATAGAGATCAATTACTTGAAAATTTGAGTGATGATTTTCAAGTAAGATTTGAAAACGGAACACCAAAAGGTTTAGTGAATTCTGAAATTAATCTTAATCAGTCCAGCTGTGAAGCAACTGGATCTGTGATAACATGTGGAAGCGGTGGAAATGCAGATAAATTTACTTGGGATCCTGATGAAAAAGCATACAAATATAATAAAGATGGAAGATATTATTCTAAAATCGATTTAGGTACAAATGCTCAGATAAATTTTAATGATTTTTCTGGAGGTGGTTATATTGCAGGAAATAATATAATTTTTAATAGTAAAGCTAATGTAAATCCTCAACAACCACTTATTTTAGTTGCCAGAAATCAGATTACTATTTCTCAAAATAATATAAGTATCTATGGAACCTTTATGTTTTCTAAAAATTACACAATAGATTCTCAAAATTTAACTATAGGAAATGGAATGATTTACAGTGGGGGAGCCGGAGTGGGAAATCTAAATATAAATGTAAATTCAGGAACTCAGCTCGGAACAAATACCAAGCCTATTCTTATAATATCAGATAATAATTTAAATATAGCAAGAAATGGAAATGCTGATATATGGGGAGCTATCTTTGTTACAGAGGCTAATAACAATTTCAGTGTGGGTTATGGAAATGGTAATTTTAAAATTCATGGAGTATTAATAAGTAATTCTTTAAATAATAACAATATCAATTTAAGTGGTAATTTTGAAATTCGTTTTAATTTTAAGGTTCTGGAAAGACTTTATACTTATTTTAATCAATTAAATTTAGAATTTTTCCACACTCCAGTCTGTGGAACAAGTAAGAAAAAACTTTTTATTACTACTACTATGAAAGCTTATTAAAAATGAATAAAGGTTTTACTTTATTGGAGTTTTTAATAGTGGTAGCTATAATTGTCATTCTTTCTACATTTGCAATTCCTGCCTGGGATAGATTTATAGAAATAAATAAATACCATAATGATATAATGGCTGTAGAACATACAATAAATAGAGCAAAAATAACAGCTATGTCAAAAACTACAAATATAGGTGTTTGTGTGGATTCTGAAACCAATGGAATTCTCATTAATGATATGGGATTTGAAAGAGGAAATAACCCTTGCAGCGGAACTCTTCTTTTTGCTGTTAGGCTTCAAGGTATAAATACAAAAATTACAAGTAGTGGAAGTATCATTTTTGATCCAAGAGGTTTGAACATTACTGTGGGGGGTCACATATGTGTTTATAATGATGAATTTAATAGTTATTATAAAATTATAATAAGTCGAGGAGCTCAAAGGGTAGAAAAAGGAAGCGGATCATGTTAAGAAATAAAGGTTTTACCCTTATAGAGGCTTTAATAGGAATTCTCATATTAGGTCTTATAGTAATAAGTATTAGTCGTTTAATTACAGGATCTGTGGTTTCAGCAAGAGATAGAACTATAATGGAATGTTTAGTTAATGCTGCTAATTCTGCTATAGAAGCCTGCAGAGGTGGTATAAATTTAAATACCTTTGAGTGTGGAGGATTAGAAATTAACTTAGATGTATCTATAACTTGTTCAAGTATTACACCTCCTTCAGAACCCTGGGATGCCAATTGCAGAGAAGTAACAGTAATAGCAACTTATGGTACTAAACAGCATAGATTAACTGATCTTGTCTGTAAATTCTGGGATGGGACTTAAAAGATGAAAAAGGGATTCACTATAATTGAGATGTTGATAGTTATTTTGATAGGAGTTTTAATTATAGGAGTTATGGTAGGACTATATGTGGCTCATCAAAGAGCTCAGGTTCCTACTAAAATGGTTTCAGATATATTAGAAATCCAAAGATCAGGAATAGCTCAACTTGAATGGATTTTTAGCAGATGGGGAACTGGAACTCCTTGCAATGACCCCACAGGAGCTAATATATGTACCAGAATAAGACCCTGTGATATTGAAAATGTTTGCGATATTAAAACCAATCCCCAAAATCCAAATTGTTATCCTCCTCCAAGTAGTTTATGTATAAGTATAAGCAATGGGACTCCTTGTAGTGAAGTATGGTTTTATGGAAACTTGGAAGGAATGGGGATTGCAAGTTATGTTTATAGAGATAGAATCAGATTGGTAAGCTGTAGATTAAAAACAGAAAATAATAACAATTGTTTTCATATCATGAGGCATGGAAGATTTTTTAGAGATGCCAATAATCAAAATGTGGCATTAATTTTTGGATTAAGTGAACTAAGTGAACAGAATGCCGAATGTTTAAGTCCTTCATATCTTGATCCAGCAACTTATAATGCAGACGCAAATAGAGTTGCTGTCATTTATAATGGCAATATTTTAAATCAAGCAGGAAACTTACAAAATTGGCTACTTTTAGAGGGAGGGGATATAATAATAAGAGTCCCTAAATTAATTCATCTTTATTGTGAGACTGGACCGGATGGAAGACGGTGGCTAAAAATGGATTTAACAGATAAAGCAGAAAATTGTAATGCCAATGAACCTGCAATAAACATTTCTCCTGTAGAGAATTTTTATGTTTCTATAGTAACATCTAATGAGGAAATTACAGATACAAGCCAAATAGATAATCCTCAAGACAGTAATTATTTAAACCTCTCTTCAGCAAGTATAAAGGTTGATATCACTTTTAGAAATTTTGAAAATCAGACTAGTCCTAATTATAAAACTTATAGAATAATAAGATATTTTGGGAGGTAAAAATGAAGAAAAGAAAAAAAGGCTATGTTTTATTGATAATTCTAATTCTTTCTATAATTATAGCTCTTATTGGAGCAGGTCTTGCCTTTATGAGTAAACAAGGTTTTCTTTCAACTAGAGCTAATACACTTTTTAATAGGCTTCAGAAAGCTGCTCACTATGGAATAAATGAAGCTACACGAAGAATTGTTGAAGCAGGAGGATTTTGTGAAGAGGCTTATAATCTTCCTATAAATATTGATGGAGTTAATGTTATTTCAACTGTAGCAAGAAGAGGTATATTATGTGCTTTGAGGTCTGAAGCAACCTTAGGAGGGGCAAGAGCAGTTATTGTTGCTTCAACTCAGGGATTTTATGGAATTGGAACTTTTACAGTTAAGGCAAATGAAAGAGTTCAATGGCTTGGTAATGCCTTTGTATCAGGGTGTGATTTACAAAATAATTGCACTATTCCTGGAATAATAGTAAGAGGCCCTATAGAGGGAGTTCCACCGAATATGATCAGGACTTGTGATCAACAAACAGGAACTAACCCTGGAATATATGGAAGTCCACCTACTAAACCAAATGTAAAATTCTATGATCTTGTTCCTTTAACTTTCAATGTTAATTGTTTTTACGAATTACTTACGATGTTTGAAGGTGAAGATAATTATACCGGATATCCCATGGGATTAGGAAAAAATCCTCTCTGGAGAGATATAAATAATAATGCAAGACAGGATATTACTTTCGATAAAGGTGGCTTGACCTCTTGCTTCGGTATAGAAGATGAACCTAAAATAGTATGGGAAAACAGAACCGGAGATTTTGTTATTAATTTTCCTTCAGGTAGTGAGATACCATCCAGTATGTGTAATTTTGATGAAGATACTTTAGATCTTTCAAAAGACCTGTTAGGATGTACTTGGATTAGATTACAAAAAAATGTTACAATAACTGGAATAGCACCCTCTGTAAAATTTTTGTATGGTCCTAATAGGAGAATTACTATAAACGATGCTGGCAATGTTAATATCATAACTAATGAACGTGTAAATATAATTCAAAAAACAAATACATATCCTTTAACATTATATACTACTGATAGAGTAAATATTAATGGTTATACTACTTATGTACGAATTGTTTCTCAAAATGATATTAGATTAAATACTTCTTCTACTATTTCATATTCTACTTTAATTACACCCAATAGTGTAATAAATGACAGTGAAGATGGATTAACTATAAGAGAATCAAATGTTTTTGCAAGAAGAGTTCATTTTACAAGATCTACAACCATAGAGGGTGGAATGTTTTATCTTTTTGGATATGTTGAAAGTGTTTGTAACAGTTCTGATCCTGATTCTTCTCGTATCACGACCTCAGCAAATATAGGAACATTAGATAATCCTGTACTTTTCATAATGGTAAATTCAAATCTTAGGGTAGTCAATCCCTCTCCTATTTATTTTAATGGCATCTTTTTTGCGGAGGGACCTACTTGTATTGTTTATAGCAATATTAGATTTGTGGGAATATCCATATGGAATGAGCCAAATGATTTTGAAAATGTAGATCAGTTAGGCTCAGGATTTTATATCCAATTTAATTACGGAATTATCAATATCTTAAATACAAAATTCTGGTTTGTAAGAAAATTTGAATGTATAAAGGATGATCCTTTACCTTATGCCCAAGCTATTCAAACTTACCACAGTTCCTACTAATAGATAAATAATACTTGCTAAGGATAAAAAGGGACCAAAAGGAATTTCTGTTTTAAGATTAAGCTCTTTAGATATTCCTTTTATTTTATACCGAATATATATTCCTAAAAAAGCAAATATTCCTGTTAGGCTAGCTATTATTAAAATCCAGTAAAAGCTCTTGTATCCCAAAAAAGCCCCTATTCCTCCCATAAGCTTAAAATCTCCCATTCCCAAACCATCCCTTTTTGATACCTGATAATATAGCTCATTTATCAAAAAAAGAAGCCCTATACCTGATAAAGCTGATAAAAGACTTGTCTCAAAATTTAATAATGGATTAAACCCGAATAAAGAAAAAAGTATCCCCACAAAAATAAGACCTAAACTAAGCTTATCTGGAATTTCTTTTGTTTCTAAATCAATAAAAGTAATGGGAATAAGAATTAATATAAAAAAAGAAAAACCCAAAAAAGTAATCCATCCATAATAAGGTTTAAATTTAAGATAGATAAAAAGCAAAAAAAAGGCTGTTAAAAGTTCAACCAAAGGATATCTTATAGATATTGGGGATTTACAATAAGCACATTTTCCTCTTAAGAATAAATAAGAAATAAGAGGAATATTATGATACCATTTTAAAGTTTTTCCACATTTTGGACATATAGAAAATATGGGATTTTTAATAGATAAACCTTTACTCCATCTATAAATTACTACATTTAAAAAGCTACCTATAGAGAGCCCTAACAGGAAAATAAATATCTTCATTTTTAAGAAGTTCTTTCAGACTCGGTTGAAATTTCTTCTAAAGCCTTTTGATAAGCTTTTTTTGCCTCTTCCATATAAAGAAGAGCTTTTAAATAATAGTTCCATACAGGACGCATATTTTTATCTATATCCACAATTTCTATACCAAGACCTGGATTATCTTCTGTTCCATGATGAATTATTACTCCATAAATAGGAATTAATCCTACATCAGGAATTTCTACCTGAAGATAGATAAGCTTACCTATAGGAATCCTTTTTTCTGTTTTTATAAAAAGCCCTTTATAAGAAACATTTAATACATCATAAGAATTTTCATCCTCAGGAAAAAAAACTTTCAATTTAGTAACACATCTTGGATATCTTCTTAGGTCTATCATTTTTCCAGCTCCTTTAAAATTTTAGATATATTATCAGCTACATCCTTAGCAGTATAACCAAAAGGTCCAAGTGTTTCATGTAGGTATTTTCCTGTTTTTCCATGTAAATAGACTGCCAAACATGTAGCTGTAAAGGGATCATATTTTTGAGCTATAAAAGCTCCAATTAGACCCGATAAAACATCTCCTTGTCCTCCTTGAGAAAGTCCTGGTTCATCTATAGAAGAAATTCCACATCTTCCATCTGAAGAATAAACAATGGTATGAGGACCTTTTAAAACTACCACGGAATCAGTTATCTCACTAAGCTTTTGAACATATTTCAATCTATCTTTCATAATTTCTTCTTTACTTACCTTTAAAAGCCTTGTTGCTTCACCTGGATGGGGAGTTAAAATTTTAGGTGCTTTATAAAATTTTAATACTTCAAGATTTTCGGAAAGCAAGGTAAGAGCGTCTGCATCTATTACTAAAGGAATTTCCAAATTTTTAAGTAATTCAAAAAAAAGCTCTTTTACCTCTTCACTTAATCCCAGACCTGGACCTATTACCAAAACGCTTTTATTTTTGGCTATTTCTAATATCTCATAAAGGCTATCAGCTGATATCTCTCCCTTTTCATTCTCTTCCAAACCTGCGGTTAAAATTTCTGGTATCATTGAGGAATATATTTTTTGTAAAGTTTTAGTTGAACCAAGAGTAACAAGTCCTGCCCCTCCTCTTAAAGCTCCTAAAGCACAAAGAGCTCCTGCACCACTTTTTCCTCTACTTCCAGCTAAAATAAAAACATGACCAAAAGTGCCTTTATGAGCATATCCTCTTCTGGGCAAAAAAATATTTTTTGCCCAGTTAAAATCTAAATACCATCTAGTAGGGCTATTTTCTTCAATAATTTTTCTGGGAAATCCAATTGATACAATTTCAAGCTGACCTATATATTCTTTTCCTGGATAAAATAAATGCCCTATTTTTGGAAGCTCAAAAGTTATAGTTAAATCAGCTTTAACTGCAGTTCCCAAAATTTGCCCTGTATTAGCACAAACCCCAGAAGATATATCAATAGCTACAATTTTAACATTATTTTCTTTTTTTTTATAATTATTTATTTCCTCTATTATTTCTTTAAAAAATCCCTCTATCTCTCCTTTAAGCCCTGTTCCAAAAATGGCATCCACAATTATATTGGGAGAGTATTTATTTAAAATTTCTTTAAATTGAGAAATACTATTCAATTCTTCTATATTAAATTTTAAATTTTCAAGAATTTTAAGATTGAGGGCTGCTTCATTTTTATATTTTTCTTTTTTACTGAGTAAGACAACTTTTACTTTGTAATCTTTATCCCAGAGGTATCTTGCACAAACAAAACCATCTCCTCCATTATTTCCAGGACCACATATTATCAAAACTTTTTTGTAATATTCTAAAGGGTAATAATTTATAATAGTTTCTGCTACTCCCAAACCAGCTCTTTCCATTAAGACTTCAGCAGGGATTCCTAAAGATTTAATAACCATTTTATCTAAATCTTGCATTTCAACTCCGGTTAATATTTTCATATAAAAATTGATTTATTTAAAAATTTATTTAAGTTATTATTACTATACTAATAGTATATTCATTTTGATGAGATAAGGCAAGAAAAATTTTTTTTCCTCCTTTTTCCTGAAAAATTCTTTTAGCATTTCCTTTAAGTTCTAAAAAGGGAGCTCCTGTTAAAGAATTTCTTTTGAGGATTATTTCTTTAAAAATAAAGGGACTATATCCTCCTATAGCTTTATAAAAGGCTTCCTTTGAAGCAAAGGAAGAGGCTAAATGAAAAGCTGTATTTTTTCTTTGAATAGCATATTCTATTTCTTCTTCGGAATATATTTTCCTGAGAAATCTTAATCCATAATTTCTGAGAATTTTTTCAACCTTTGGAATATAGACTAAATCAACACCTATTCCTATAAAGTTCATTTATTTTGGGAAAGCTTTTCAATTAGATTAAGTCTTCTTTCGTGCCTTTCTCCTTCGAAAGGTGTTTCAAAGAAGGTTTTCACTATTTCCAATGCTATTGCCTCTCCTATAATTCTTCCTCCAAGTACAAGAACATTGGCATTGTTATGAAGCCTTGCCATTTTAGCAGAAAAGGGTTCATGACAAAGAGCAGCTCTTATTCCAGAAAAACGATTGGCAAAAATACTCATTCCAAGACCTGTACCACATATAAGAATCCCATATTCTACTTCTTTATTGAGAATTTTTTCTATAGCTTTTGCTCCATATTCGGGATAATCTACTGATTCAGGAGAGTAACAACCTACATCAAAAACTTCATAATTTCTATCTTTAAGAAAATTCTTGATTTTTTCTTTTAAAAAATATCCTGCATGATCTGAAGCTATTACTATTTTTATTCCCATTTTTTAAATATTAAACAGGCATTAGTTCCACCAAAACCAAAGGCATTGGAAAGAGCTATTTTAATATCCACTTTACGAGCTTGATTGGGCACATAGTCCAAATCACATTCAGGATCAGGATTTTCCAAATTTATAGTAGGAGGAACAATCCCTTCATATAAAGCAAGAACTGTAAGAACTGCCTCTAATCCACCTGCTCCACCTAATAGGTGACCAGTCATAGATTTGGTAGAAGAAACCATTAATTTATAGGCATGGTCTTTAAAAACCTTTTTAATAGCTTTAGTTTCAGCAATATCATTAAGGGGAGTGCTTGTGCCATGAGCATTTATATAATCTACTTGATCCGGGGTTATCCCAGCATCTTGAAGAGCTAATTCCATACATCTTGCAGCTCCTTCTCCTTCAGGAGGAGGAGCTGTCATATGATAAGCATCTGCATTATAGGCATATCCTATTATTTCTGCATATATTTTAGCCCCTCTTTTTAAGGCATGTTCAAGCTCTTCTAATATTAATATTCCACATCCTTCAGCTATAACAAAGCCGTCTCTATTAGCATCAAAAGGACGAGAAGCTTTTTCTGGTTCATCATTTCTTGTTGATAAAGCTTTCATTACAGAAAACCCAGCTACACATAAAGGTGTAATAATACTTTCAGTACCTCCACAAATCATTACCTTTGCTTTTCCCTGCTGGATTAATCTGAAAGCTTCTCCTATAGCATGATTACCAGCTGCACAAGCAGTGCAGATAGCACTATTAGGTCCTTTAGCTCCATATAAAATAGCTACTTGACCTGATGCCATATTAGGAATAATCATAGGAATAAAAAATGGAGTAACTCTTCTATAACCTTTTTCATCTAAAATTCTTGTATAATGTTCTATTAACCCAACACCTCCCATTCCCACTCCTATAATAACACCCACTTCCTCTCCTAAATCATTTAAAGGAAGACTAGCATCTTCTAATGCCATACGAGTTCCTGCAATGGCATACTGAATAAATGTATCAATACGGGATACTAATTTAGTAGGCATAAATTCTTCAGGTTTAAAACCTTTTACCTCACCGGCAATCTGACTAGGAAGATTTGAAGCATCAAATTTGGTAATTTTACCAATACCAGATTTACCAGCTTTAATACTTTTCCAAGTTTCTTCAACCCCTATTCCAAGAGGGGTAATTGCTCCAAGACCGGTTATAACGACTCTCTTTCTCATTATTTTTCTCTTAAATTATTGTTGTCCTACTTTAGCCTTCACATACTCAATAACATCTTTTACTGTTCTTAATTTTTCAGCCTCTTCATCAGGAACTTCCATCCCAAAAGCTTCTTCCATAGCCATAACAAGTTCTACTAAATCTAAGGAATCTGCTCCAAGATCCTCTACAAAAGAAGCTTCAAGTTTAATTTGATCTTTAGAAAGATTTAATTTTTGAGAAATTATATCAATTATTTTTTCTTCTATTGACATAAACACCTCCCTCGCAGATAAATTTTCTTTTTTTTACCAGATTTTTCTAAAAATACAAGATAATATTTTTAAGCTCTTCTTAAAATAAGCAAAAAACCTGCAAAATTTATTAACATAAAACTAAATAATATCAAACCCGAAAAAATTATTCCCTTTCTCAACAAAATCTCCAAAAATAAAAAAATTACCAATAAAATAAAAAAACTAAAAAGACTTTTTAAAAAAGGCCTAACAATGTGTGAAGGAATGTAGTTTTTCAAAAAAATAAAACAAGGAAAAAAGCTCAAAAAAAAGGGTATAAATGGATAAATCACTTTCAGAAACATTTCTGCTAAGATGTCTTGATAAGGTCTTCCTACCTTTTTCAAATATTTCATTCTTTTGAAAAGTTCCTTTATGGATAAAAATTTTAAAGGTTTTTCTACAATTACTAGAGTATCTGGTTTAAAAGGAAATTTAAAAGAAGATTCTTTAAAAATTTTGGGATAAAAGTTATCCTCTAATTTTTGAAGTATCACTTCTTTTAAAATCCATTTATTATTTTGGTAATATCCTTCTTTAGCCCATACAATATTTTTAGGATTTTCATTTTCTAAAAATACAATCAAAATATCTTGTAGATATTCTCCTTTGGGTTCTAAAGGTTTGGCTATTAAATAATAATCTAAACCTCTTAAAAAAATCTGTTCTTTAAATACTAAATATTGTTTTTTTCTTTCTGCAATTTTAAAATCCCAGGTATATACATTTAAAAAAGCTGCTTTTGGAAAGACAAAAATTATGATGAAACCTCCAAATATACCTAAAATTAAAATTCCTATAATTATAAGGGAAATTAAGCTTTTTTTTGAAAACCCCAAAGAAAAAAAGGCAAGTAACTCTCCGGTTCTAGCTAACCATAATAGAAGTAAAATTCCGGAAAGCCCACAAGCAAAAGGAAAAAATTCATATATATTGACTAAACTTTTCCAAAAAAGATATTCTAAAAAAAGATAAAAAGGTTTTTTAAAACTTAAAAACTCTCCTAGTTTATCAAAAAAATCTACCAAAAAATAAAAAACAAAAAAAAGAAACCACAAAAGTAAATTAACCTTTAAAAGATCAAATAATACATACTTTTTGTAAAGCTTCATAAATATAATTCTTTATGTTTGCAAAAAGTGAAATATTCAATTAAAAGTAAAATGAACATTATAAAATAAAAAGTAATAAAGCTCCATAAAGGATAAATATTTCCATTTTCTCCAAGTGAAGAAAAAAAATTATAAATTACATAAAAAATCAAAAATATAGAAATACCTATAAAAAATAGCAAAAATCAATGAGAAATTTAGATAAAAATACCAAGAAAAAAGGCCTAAAA
>Ga0105162_1000849_pt1 | contig 18582 bp, 8 predicted proteins | sample JNZ201metaG_FD_81532 | JGI IMG/M metagenome (GOLD analysis project Ga0105162, IMG submission 81532) | Hot spring microbial communities from Jinze hot spring, China to study Microbial Dark Matter (Phase II) - JNZ 20120812A | ecosystem: Environmental > Aquatic > Thermal springs > Hot (42-90C) >...
TCGTACTCCCCAGTTGCTTTTAGGTACATCATGAATGATTATATTAAGCCATTCGGGTTTTACGCCGATTTCTTCAAATGCTCTCGTTATTCCTTTTATGAGTTTCTCCTTCTGTTCTTCAGTGCGTCCTTCCCACATTTCAACTATGACTACTGGCATTCCAATCACCGTATCTTTTGGTAATACCGATTTTAAAAGGATTTCTATGTTTTTGAAGATACTTTAAGAAACTGGGATTTCTAACACGCAGTGATATTTTGTTTCCTCCCATTCGGCATAGGGGAAATTAGCTTCAATAACATAGATGCCTTCTTCATCAACCTTGTACTCGTATTCTGATCGAATCGCTTCACCAGCCTTTAAAACGCGTTCTTGAATAACTTGAACACATACTTTCCCAGGATCGTAACCTATCGGAAAAAGCTCGATTTTACTGCCACTAGGAGTCTGAAGGTATATTTTAAAGTCCGGGGAACAAGGCGTTGGTGAAGAATAGTGAAAATCCTTCTGCATAAGGTTTACGGCTACCGAATATATTTTTAACGTCTCGCCTTTGTTAACAGTAAGCTTGTCCGTTTTTAGGTAGAAAATTATGTTTCGAAAACCAAATGGGAAACCGCTAATTTCATGTAACAAGTGGTGGAGATAGGCGAGTTCTCTAGGCGGCTTTTCGCTGACATCGGTCCAATAATAGTTTATGGGCTTGCCCTTGTTGTAAATAGTCAGGTTATAGATGAAATAGTCTGCTGCACTTTCTTCAGGCTTAAGCTTTAAACCATCAGGATATTTTTCGAGAAGAAGACTCACCCTGCTCATTAATTCGTCAAGCACAAAGCTCGGTATTGAAGTCGAGCTATTTCTTCTCTTGGCCAGTATGGTTCCGTTAGAGTAGTATTCATAGGTCTCATATACATCCCAGAAACCACCTGAAATGGTTAGCTCTATTATTTTTCCATTCCCAGGACTATTCTGTAGAGCGATGAATGTAACACTTACCCCACCAACCAATACTATAGTCAACCAGAGTAGTATGAAAAGCCCATTTTCTCCCATCCTATTTTCTACCATAAAAAACCCGTTTTTAATTTGTATATTAATGTTTATGTTTTAGAACAACAGGACATTGGACAGTTAAAAACGTTAACTTCGAAATTTAGCCAAGACTCATGATAGGTCTTCCTGATTTCTTAATTGCTTCAACTAAACCCCCTCCTTAACTATCCTCCTTGTAGAGTGTCTCCAAATCGCATTTGGTATTTACAATCAAAAAACTTATTAGGTTGTCACTTGTTTTTAAACTGCCAGGAAATGATGGGGACTAGCAAAAAAGGGGCTCGCTGTCTATTGGTATTGCTTGCATTGTTACTTTTCATAACTTCGTTAAGACCAGTGCCTACAGCTCTTGCTCAACAACAAGTCATCGACCTCAGTATAGTGCCAAGTTTCTTTAGGGAATATGGTGGTAATGAGAGGATAATACAGCACGTAAAATATTTCACAAGCCTTGAGTCGAGGATGCCTGGCCACTCAGGTTTCTTTGAGGCAGCAAGTTACATTACTGGGTATTTAAGTGAAATTGGTGCTAAACCCTATGGTGACAATAATGATTTCTATGAGTATTATAACTTGACTTCATACGTCGACTGGGGTGCAAAGATAACTCTTGAAAACGGTGTAGAGTTGAGGGCTTACATGTGCCAGCCAAACTTTCTTAACACTAATAGTTATACAAGCCCCCCCGAGGGAGATAAGGTAATTTATGTCGGAGGGACTTCTCTTCAAGATTTTGATGGTAAAGATGTTGCAGGGAAATTCGTAATAATGGACTTTAACTCCAAGTGGTTTTTCAGATATGCTTTAATGTTTGGAGCCAAAGGCGTAATATATACCTACCCCAAAGATACTACTAGGGAAGAAGTTTCTCAGAAAATTTATAACAATCCTGTAAGGTTTCCGAGGTACCTCTTAAATTCCAGGGATTCTAAGACGCTTATTGATTACGTTGAGGAGCGGGGAGGGGAGGCTACGGTATGGATAAGCTCAAAAATGACTTGGGAAAGGCTGGAAGTTCCAAATATTATTGCGTTTATAGAGGGCTCGGATCCTGAACTGAGTAAAGAATGCATAGTGTTATCTGCTTATTATGATTCGTATTCCTTAACTCCTGCACTTTCCCCCGGTGCTACGGAATCGATAGGTCCCTCAGTCCTCCTTGAAGTTGCGAGATTCCTTGTTGAAAATAGACCTAAAAGATCTGTTATAATATTGTTTACCTCGGGTCATTTTCAATCACTCTGGGGTGCCAGAGAATTTATTGACAGGCATTTTGATGAGATAGGAACTAAGATTAAACTTTTCATAAGTTTAGACTTAAGCTACGGTTCAAACCAACTAGCTATAGTGAATAGGGGCTCAACATATGCATATACTATAGCACAGGTGCTTAATAACAAGTATATGCCATTGATTACAAGCATATTTGGTAAATACCTTCCAGCTTTAAGAAAGGCATTGAACAATACAGCTTATGGTGCTGGCTTTTATGATGGTATTCAACTAACAGTTCCTCCTTTTTCACGAATATCTCTTCCCGTTAGGTTTGGTTTAACAGCTTACGATTCTGAACCATTTACTTTAGCGTCTGGCGGCGGAGGGTTAACGATAGTGACTGTTAACGATTTTCTCGTTTACCACACGACTCCTCTCGATACTTTCGATAAGGTGATTTTTAGCAACGTTTTCGATCAAGCATACTTTGTTGCAGGCATCAGTTACGCGTTACTTAACGAAGTCGAGTTACCTATGACTGCAGGAAGAGCAATACGGTTCTCAACTGAATGGGGTTTCGCAACGCTTAACATAATGGCTGTGACTTACAATTTCACTAAAGACTTCTGGGATCCTATAACTAAAGATAGAGATCCTAAAATGTGGAACGACGTAATAATATATTATTCAGGCACTTATCAAGGATTAGCTACTGGAACAGAGTGTTTAGGTGCTGGTTCCACTGGAACGTTTTCAGTAATAGTGAAGCCAGATGAAAGAGGAGTAGCAACAATTAAGGGCTTAAAGCCTTACACAGGTCAGAATGCTCCAACTTATTTCTTCGGCCTTGCCGTTGATTCTTCTAATGGCAATATCTACATGGCTTTAGACTGGGGATACAGGTTCGGTGCGGGGGGTAGGATTGCCAGGACAGACGTTGCAATAACCTCTTCTAATATGTGGGCCTACGCACCATTATTTGAATGTGGGTCGATAGTTCTTCAGGGAGTGCTAAATCCGAGGGACATGACTAGTTCATTAAACCCAACGGCTTACAATGCTTTATCTCATGGTAGTCCTGTACGCTGGAGTAAGTGGACTGGTTCAACAGTATTTGGTGATCACATATTCTTCGTAGAAGTTGGCGAACCTGTAGAGATAGTAATATATCACAGTGAAACGGGAATGGTGTGGAGTGTTTTAACTAATGCTACTGGCATCGACTTAAGGACTGGCGGTGGATATAAAGTTAAAGAGAAAGGTGAAACAGTAGTAATAAACTATGGTCCTTTTGCATGTGCAGAAGGATTATTCTCTTTGAATGATGCTAGAGTATCTACAGCGATGAGTTATGGAGTTGTCAATCCTATGATACTTCTTTATCACAATCTTTCTAAGAGATATCTTAATGATGCTGTAAAAGCATTGAATGAGAATAGATATTCTAAAGTGTATAGTCTTTCCTATCCCTTATGGAGTTACGAGCAGAAAGCATATTCTGAAACTAGGATACTGATTGAAAATGTAATTGCCACGACAGCTCTCTTCTTTCTCTTGTTATTACCGTTTGCATACGTGTTTGAAAGACTCGTATTCGGTTATTCTGGTTTAAGAAGAGTAATTACCGTAATATCGACTACAGCACTCTTGACTATAATATTCCTACTATTCCATCCAAGCTTCCATCTTGCAAACAATTTGCTAATGATACTGGTGAGTTTGGGAGTTGCCTTCCTCATAGTTATATTACTATCTTTCCTCTACTCCGAAGCGTCAACGAGCACCCGAATGTTGAGTTCAAAGATATTAGGAGTACATACAGCAGCACCGACAAGAGGTGCAGTCTTCTCAACCGCCTTGGGATTGGGTATCCAATGGATGAGAAAGAGACCGTTTAGAACAATATTAATGCTCTCTTCAGTAACTCTGATAACATTCGCTCTCATGACTTTCACTTCACTTACATCGGTAGCAGAACCTAGAAAAGTTGCTCCACTAGCCATGGAGAAGAATGTAGATATACCTATCACCTACAGTGGAATAATGATAAGACAGAGACCTTGGACTTCTATACCAATAGAATTGTACTACCAGTTGAGATATGAATTAGGTGATAAAGCATATGTTGTACCCAGAGTTTGGTATTATCCTCCAGCTGGATCAGGAGGCAGAGCATTCATTTACTGGAATGCTTCGCAAGCAGGAGCTAGAGCATATGCAATGCTTGCAATGGTGCCAGAAGAACAGCATGTAACGGGAATATGGGATAAAATAGGGGTTAGGGGGCGATGGTTCTATTCAGGAGAACTATACTCTGTAATTATAAGTCAATCATTAGCATCTAAACTAACTCAAGAACTTAATTATACAATAGGACCTGGAAGCCAGATAACCATTTGGGGTCTAAACCTTACGGTCATAGGGCTATTCGACGGTAATGCTTTACACGGTGGTGCCGCTGAGGAACTTGGACTTATCAGTGGCTTGAGAGATCTGGATGGAGAGCCTATAACTCCAAAGGACCCTGTTGTACTAGCTACTGGAGTAGGTGCGATACCGCCACATTTGCTTGGTGATGAGGTTGTAATAATACCGTTTGACCTTGCTGTAAGATTACTCGGTCTCTCCAATATCCAGTTGATGAGCATTGCAATTAAGCCGTTTAACGATTTAGAGATAGAGCCTTTAGCAAGCGAACTAATCTACAGGCTAGATACATATGTGATTTACGGTTTAACTAGGTATGTTAGTCTCGAAGGATGGCTTATGGGAGAAGTTTGGGAGCTAGCAGCTAGAGCGTGGTTTACTTTCATGGGTGCAGAGACACTTATAATACCGTTGATAATAGCAGGCATTTCCATACTAAATCTGACGATAGGAACACTGTATGAAAGAATAAAGTCGGTTTCGGTTTACGTCGTGGTAGGTGCGTCTCCAAGTCAAACTGCAGGAATATTCTTGTCGGAGTCTCTAGTATATGGTCTGATAAGTAGTGTACTCGGCTACATCTTCGGTATAGTCGGAATATCTGCAATGACAAGGCTTGGCCTTTATACATTCACTGGATTCTTCCCCAATTTCGCCTCCTCTTTCATATTCGTAGTCGTAATTCTTGCATTACTAATACCGGTAATGGCTACGCTTTATCCCGCCTTTAAAGCATGGCAGCTTGTAACGCCTAGTCTTGAACGTAAATGGAAGATTCCAGCACCGGTGGGAGACTACTGGACTGTACCACTACCGTTCGTAGCTACTAGCGAAGACGAATTGATGGGTATACTAGCATTCATCTATGAGTTCCTCCAAGCATCTGCCGGCTTAGAGAAAACAGGGCTATTCGCACCTGAAGAAATAAGTTTCAGCGAGCATAGGGAAGGAGATAGAGTAGTTAAAAGGTTACATTCTCAAATAAGGCTTGCGCCATTCGACCTTGCTATAGTAGAGGACTTTGACGTAGAGGCAGTGGCTCAGGCGAAAAGATATAATATAACTCTATATTTCGTGAGAAAAAGCGGTATTGTGCGGAATTGGATTACTTCAAACAAGGCTTTTATAGACGTCTTACGTAAGCAACTCCTAATATGGAGAACGATGCCTCCAAGCGTAAGGGAGCATTACCTCCAAGAAGGGAAAAAGTTAAGAGAACTATTCCAGGAGGGAAAAAGCTAAGGGGGTTGTAAAATGACCCAGGAGGAGAAAGTGGCCGTCGGAAGAGGGTTAACATGGAAAACCGTCTTAGCTATTGTATTCAGTTCTTTCATAATTCAACCTGCAGTAATGTACCTGTATCTTGTAAGTGGACAGTGGCTGCCGTTTCAAGCATGGATAGTTATACTGTTGTGGACACAACTCGCTAGGCTACTGGGCTCTCCATTAACCAAGGAGGAGACTTTCATTATAACTGCCCTCGGAGGAATAACTGGTGCACTCGGTGGTCTAACCGGTTGGTGGGGTGCCTTACCTATGACATTCCTCACCCCAATTAGATACGCATACATACGGAGTACTGAGTATCCCCTGATATATGGTCTGGCGCATGTGATACCAGATTGGTGGGCTCCAAACCCCGTTATAACCCCGCGGCTCTACTTGGAGAGTTGGGTGTTGCTTGACCCTGCACTATTAATGCCGATGTTAATAAACACTCTTATGATAACTTTTAGCGTTATGGCTAATATCTCAATAGGATACTTTGCTTATGCCCTCTATGTGAGGGTTCAAAAATTAGAATTCCCAGCTGCTACAGCTGAAGCCAGGACTGTACTGACGCTGGCGGAAAGAGAGCCGACAACGCTCAGAGTTTTGATGCTATCTGCCATTGCAGGGGTGGTCATAAACCTCATTAGAAGCTTTATTCCAAACATTATCTATAACATATTAGGGGGAGGAGGAATTGCAATACCGCAAGTAATAGACTTAACGAGATTTCTGGTGGATATTCTTCCGGGTGCCACTTATACCATCTCTATTAATCCCATGCATTATGTAGCGGGCTTTCTACTGCCATCTGGTGTTGCAGTGGCTCAGTTTTTAGGTTCTATCACATACTATTTCATCGGCACGCATTTATTCACTTCCATGAATCTCTGGCCGCCCGAGGTTAATGTTCAAGCGATAAAAAGCTGGGAGAGTTGGCAGATATTAGATAGGTCCGTCATCTACTTCTTCATAAGCATCCACATAGGCCTATCTCTTGCAACCGTAGTCATACCGTTCTTATTACACCCGTCAGTATTCAAGAGGCTTGCCAATACTTTAAGGGAGATGAGGTCTGTTGGCGAATTAGGAGGGAGAATGCCAAGCCCCTATATCTTGCTCGGCATTTTCTTCCTCGCAACCTTTGGCTCTATAGGTCTAAACCTCCTTCTTATACCCGATATTATAAGCATACTTCCATTAATCTTAACATACACTATAGGATGGTCTTTCTTTGCCTCGTTCGTAGCAACGTTTTCAGCGGGTGTAACTTACGGAAGTTTAAACATTCCATATCAGAAGGAGCTACTCATACACTATTCAGGCTTCTACAATAAAGTTATACTCTTTGCACCAATACAGGTTTTCCAAGGGGGTGGTGATATCGCCCAAGCCCTTAGGGGAGCAGACATATGTGGAGTTAGACACAGCGACTATGTTAAGGCATTCATACTGGTTGCTGCACTAGGTCTTCTCAGCAGTTTTCTGTTTGTAAACCTGTTCTGGTCAATACAACCCTTCCCCTCACAAGCATATCCATACACTGTTACCGGATGGATTACAGAAACTGCAGATTTTGTTAGAAACCTAGAATGGACTTGGACAGGACGTTTCTTTAACACTACGCTAATCCTAGGCTCTTTTGCAATAGGTTCAATAGTCTATGCTTTAATGGACCTAGTATTACATGCACCCTGGTTCTTAATATCATTCATAAGCGGTGGATTCTGGTGGAATGCTGGCGGTACAAATCCAATAGCATGGTCACAGGCGCTTCTCATCGGATCCTTACTCGGCAGTAGGCTGTTTTCACCAATAATTGGAAAAGAAAACTGGTATAAATACCGCAACATGGTTGTCGTCGGATTCATGCTTGGAGACGGTATGATGAACACTTTATACTCGGCAATTTTCCTGATGAGAAGATCAGTATGGTTACTACCTTACTAGTCTAGGGTGTTGAAAAATGAGGGTGAAGAATGTATTTCTCTTAATTGCTTGTTTACTCCTAGCGACCCAGTTAACGAATGTCTCAGCCCAGGTTGAAACGGCAATCATATGTGGAAAAGTGACTGATGTCGATGGTAAGCCTATAGAAGGAGCCTCCGTAGTGGTGATAGACTGGTATCGTCAAAGGACGCTTTCCATTTTGAAAACGGATTACTCAGGGTACTATGAATTGGCAGTTGAAGCAGAGTTTCCACATTCATATCGTGTTTATGCATATAAGGAGGAAAACAACGTTATAGTTTACGCGCCATCTACGATAGAGAAAACGCTTTTCCCGAAATCTGGAGAGAGAATATCATTAGACCTAAAGCTTGTACCCGGGGCAGCTTTAAATATAACTGGAGAGGCTTGGAACGTTTTTACAGCAAGATACTCGACTTCTTTAAAGATACAAGTTGTTGATCCCGCCTCGGGCAAGATCCTCAGTAGCATGGTAGACCCCCGCGTTGGAGACTATACACCATTCTACGGTGACAATGTGACTTCATACTTTGTAAATCCCAAGTGGCTTAGTCCACTTTTCTCACCTTCTTATTGGACTGTGGTAATTATCCCCTCAAACAGACCTGTGGAGCTTAGGGTAATGGCCTCTCAACCGGGTGTTGCGGACCAGGTCTTCATAGTTAGAGGGAGTGATGATAAGCCATTTGTCTTATCTCAAGGCGCTATTGAAAAAGTGGATATAACGAGAAATGCATACCTCTGGTCACTATCAAAAGTTGAAGAAGCCTCCAGATTAATGTGGGAGAAGATATATGATGCTGAAAGATTCGGTTTCTTCTTACTTCCACTTAAAAGCGAAGCAAGAGTAAAAGTTGATAATCAGATAAGTAGGGCCAGAGAAAAAATCGGGGAGGAAATATCTTTAGAGCTTCAAACAGAGCTTCAGAGGAGTCTTAGGGAAGCTTACATATATGCTACAAGGTACATCATCGGGGAAATTGAAAGTATGAAGAATATTTCAGAAAAGGGGGCTCTCTTTTTACCAATGTTCTTGACAGTATTTTCAATCATGCTAACTTTGTTTATTACGGAAAAAAGCAAACTTATGATTAGGCTGCCTCTTTTCATCATACTCTTCGTAATAGTTACAGGATGTTTCTACTATCTCTATCCGGGAATACCGTTAATACTTACAAGGTTTTCAGGTGCGTTTTACCTATCAGTCTTAACAGCATTTCTCTCAGGCTTAATATTCATGTCTTTATTCCAGAAGATAATTCATGAAACTGGTTCCACAATAAAGGTTCCCTTTAGATCTGCTTTGGCGGTAGCGTTTACATTGGGGAAGAGATATGTTAAACTAAGGAAATTTAGTTCAACTCTCATTATAATATCAATATGCATACTCATTGCAACAGCCACAACTTTAACATCGGTATCCTCCATATTCGGTTTAAACCGCGAAACTGTTGGAAGCTCCACAGGAGAATGGGCATTTATTAAGAACCCTGGTGAAATAGAGGGCTTATTCACTCCAATAGACACTATCACTATGAAGCGCATTGGGAACGAGACAAATATTAAATCAATTTCACCAAAAATGGATTCATTGCCCACGATTAAACAAAATGAAGTCCAATTAATCTCTGAAAGTGAAAAAGCCCTGATCCTAGGGATAATAGGTATAGTTCCCGAACTCGATACTAAATATGTTCCTCTGGAATTGGCTATTGGAAACTATATTACTGACCATTCTTCTATAATGATTTCATACGCTACTGCTCAAAGGCTTCGAGTAAAACCGGGTGACAATGTTACAATCAGGTTCTCCTCTGGAGGTTTCGTGTATGAGGTTCCAGTCAAAATAGCTGGTTTATTTAGAGACGACGTATTCAACAACAAGAAGGACCTAAATGGTGAACCTTATGCTCCATATGTTCTTCTAGAAGACAAACTCGCCTTATGCAATGCTTCTCAGGTAATAATAATGAGTTTACAGAAGGCACTTGAACTATCGTCAAAACCATATTCCCTACCCATTTCGATTTCCCGAATAATAGTTGAATTCGAAAACCCCAACGATCCCTCCGTCATGGACTTTATACAAACACAAGCATGGGCAAGAGGATTTCACGTGTGGCTGAGCCGTGATGGTACACTTACACGTTACTACTTAGGAATGATGATTGAAATAAGATTTTTAGACATAATTCCACCTCTAATAATAATGATGATGTTCTTGATGAGGCTTATGTACGATGTTGTCGATAGGAGGAGAAAAGAAATATTCATCTATACACTACTTGGTTTTAATCCGATGCATATAGCCCTAGTCTTTCTGGCAGAGTCTGCAACCATGGGTCTTCTAGGCGGAGGGTTTGGATACTTAATTGGCCTAGGCTTCTTTAGAGGAATGAGGTATATTTCTGAAGCGGTAGAAGTCGGAGTGTCCGAGAATTTACATTGGGAGGCAAGTATACTAAGCATAGTCATTGGCTTAATCATATCAATGGCCTCCGCAATGCCGCCGGCTTTGAAAGCTGCAAGCCTAGCCGTCCCGTCTTTGAAGAGGAAAGTGAAGCTTAGTCCTGAAGAAGAGGTTAAGAGATATGAAGAGATTTACAAGGCATTCGGCGAACGCGTTACGTTCATACCTCTTAGGGTTAAAAGAGGGGAGATAGAGTTCTTAACAGGATACCTCCAAGATAAACTCAAAGAACGTACAGGAGGCTTTTCAGAAAGGGTGGAAGATCTTGGCCAAATAGAAGTGGTTAAGGCACCGGACGGTACTGAAACACATTCGATTAGCTTCAGATACGTGGTCATACATAGAGGACAGAAATTCTCCACGTGGAATAAGATAAGGTTGGAATGCAAACCTGAGGAAGACTCTTTCAGAGCATACCTTCATTCAATCGCTGAGCAAGAAGGTATGCCTGAAATCGTAAGAGAAAGGGCGATGAAAGTAGTTTATGATATATCGATAGATTGGACTAAAAGAAGACCGTCGCCTTCTAAGAGCCCCCCAAGACTATAATCTAACTTTTTTACTCCTTCTCTTTCTCGATTGATTTAGCTGGAAGCGTTATGATTTGATATAAGTAAAAGTTTTAACGGTAGTAAATTTTATATAGGGGAAATAGTTTTTCATTTAGCGATGTGAAAATGGCTGAAGAGAAAGTTGTTGAAATGCCTCCAAGAATAATGACTCCTTTGATGATGGTTATCGTTGCTGCAATAGCAGCCCTTCTCTCGGCCTTTAGCATAACGATGACAGCCTTCAGCCCAACTTGGGTGGGTGGCAGTATTTTCAACCCTGGAAACATTGGCCTGATAATCCTAAGCATACTCCTCTTGTTATCAGGAGTAACTCCCCAGTTGAGGAAAGTCGACGCCAGGCTTCTAACAATACTCTGGGTTACATTTACTGTTACAGTTATGTATTCCTACGGGACGGTGCCTATGGCATTATTTGATGCTATGCTTGCCTCGAGGACTTACAATCCGAGGTGGAGGGAATGGTTTTCAATACTCTGGGGGCCAAGCCTGGAGGTTGCGCGTCTCCAGCTCAAAGGAGGAGTTCTTGTACCTTGGGAAGAGTATATGCCTTCACTTTTAGGGTGGATACTGTTAGCCGTGCTATGGTGGCTCTTCATAATAAGTTTGATGAGTATCTATAGACGCCAGTGGATGGATGTGGAAGCACTTCCATATCCCGCTTCATACACTGGGTCTGAGCTAATCCTAGATCTTTCGAAGGCTGAAGAGAGAAAGGGAAGGAGAATGCTCCTACTCATAGGAAGCCTGATAGGTTTCTTAATCTTTCTACCACAGGCTTTAAGAAATGTTTTCCCATGGTTCCCCGACATATATGGCCTAGGTAAGGATCCGTGGATTTCATGGTCTTTGTTTACAATAGATACTACTAAAACGCCGCTTAAGGGAACGCTAGTAGGCTTGAACGGTTTACAGTTTAATCCTTCGGCAATAGCCTTCGCCTATCTTATACCTACAGATATACTGCTTTCAGCAATAGTCTCGAACATATTCTTCATGCTAGTATTACCTCAAATAGCCTACTACTTTGGCTACTACTCAACAGCCTTAACGGTATCTGACGTAGTTACTAAACGAGATGTCATTGGCCAAGGAGCACCATTCTACTTCTACGCCATGGCTTCTTATGGTATGGCTCCTGCAGTGATATTGGTATGGATTGTTTTAAACTGGCGTTACATAATTCAAACATTCAAATGGGTTCATAAGCCAGATCCTAAGGTGGACGCTGAGGAACCAATACCGTTTAGGCTGAGTTACATAATTCTATTCGTATCAATAGCACTCCTGTTTGCTGCTAATGTTGTAATAGGTGCTACCAGTCTAGCAGGCGCACTCATAATAATCTTCGTACACTTCCTCCATAACAGCATACGTGCGCGAAGCGCCGGTTATGGAGGTCCGTGGATTGGTGACTGGATGGAACCAGTTGGCTGGATAAACTGGATGTATGCAGGTGTAACCTCCTCTACAGTTACAGCATCGATGGTTAACGACTACCTTATGATAAACAGGCCTCAAAACATTCTTAACTGGAACAATGCTGATGTAATGGTTATGTTTAGGATAGCTAAGAACACTGGCACAAGCCTACGTGACGTAACTTTGGCGATGATGATCGCAATGGTAGTTTCTGCGGTAGTTTCATTCCCGCTTGCACTCCATATCCGACACGTATATGGATCTAAAATCTACAGAGGCCTATATGTAGATGGATGGTGGATGTACTTCATTCATGATCCTACGAGGATGACTAACTATCCTGCACCGGGCTTCGACTGGGTGTGGTCTGCTCTTGCCGGTGGAATAGTGATAGCTGCCGTATACGTGGCTAGGATGCTATGGTTCAAATTCCCACTTGAACCCATAGGTGTTTGGGCTGGTGTTGCTGGGTGTAATACTTTCATATTAACAAGCTGGACAATCGCATACATACTGAAGAAAATAACCTTTAAGATAGGTGGAGTCCCGCTCTGGGAGAACAAGGGTCTTCCACTCGCTGTCGGAGTAATGGTCGGCTGGAGCTTAGCACTGTTCCTCAGCGGTATACTAGGCATTATCAGATTCTTCTTCCCATTCTAAGGAACACTCCTATTTTTTTTATCGCCCTAATTAAACTTTATAAATAATACTATCTAGTTAGCTTGAAAAATTGGAGGGTGGTAGAAGTAACCTCGGACTAATCGCCGGAATATTGCTTACAGTAGGATTGTTACTACCCTGGTACGAGTTAAGCGGAAATCTAGATGGTAGCGAAGTGTATTGGAAAGTTTATCCTTTGTGGCAGGATTATAATGAAAATGCTAAAACGCTTGTATTTCCTAAATGGTGGTCAATACCTCCATCATCAAGCTTTCTTATTATCCAGCTTCTTGCAATTCCTGTAGTAATAGCTAGTGCGTTGATGAAAACATGGAGCAGAAGGGCATTAGGTCTAACAATCGGGGTGACACTAATGATGATATGCATAGGCGACTTTGTGCAAGGTTGGACTAGGCTTCTTGCATTTAGTGGAATCCCATTGCCAGGGAGCGATGCCCTCTATGATCACAGTTTCATTAAATCGAGATGGGGAGTTGGAATTTACATTTCAGGAGTTGGGCTCATATTTACAATTTTATCTGCTTGGTTGGAAATCTGGAGGATTATAACTATGCTCGTCAAAAAAGCTTTAGATTCTCTTTCAAAACGTCCTAACTGTTAGAAAATTGCTCTCAGGATTATGAAAAATATTTTCGGTTTTTGATTCGATATAGTAATCAATAGCTTAATAGAGTATTTGGAGTATTATTTCTTTGGTTTCCTACGTCTGATAATTATTGTAACTACGATTATTATCAATATTAGGATGATAACTGGGAAAAGCAGTGTTTCGAAGCCTATTCCTGAAGCTTTCTCGATTTCTTCAAGAAGCTTCTTAGCATCCTCTAGATTCGCCTTCGATCCATCAATATCGCCTCTAGCTAATCTTTCAAGCCCAGAGTTAATATTCTCCTTGGCTTGAGAAGCAAGTTTCCAAGCATTTGTATTCGTACTGTAGCTCTTAAGGGCTTTACTACATTTCACATCTGTCTTTGCAAAATCAGAGATGAGGTCTAACACTTCTCTATTACCCTCATAACCGCCTGGACCATGTATGTATAGAGCGACTTTAGAAATCCTTTTATCACCCATGGCCATTGCTCCTCCTCCATAACTGGTGTGTGCAAAAAAGGCGCAATACCCTTGTACAAATCCCCATTGTCTCTCGTCTCTAACGGTAGTCCCATACCAGTCTTCAGAACCGGGTGCCATGTTTATGAAAGTAATCCCCTCAGTAGGCTTGCTGAAGTCAACCCAGTATACGATATCTCTTCCTTCGTAAAAGCTGCCTCTTGTTACTTCCACCGGGAGAGCTATCTCCCTTACTTCATTTTCAAACCTGACATATGCTTTTTCGTTTACAAAAATACTTGTTGGAAAGTATATCATCCATGCTGTTTGCATGACTGTCGGCTCGTCCCTTCTGGCTTCTAAGACTGAAGAGATGAAGATCAACCCTGTCTTAAAGATCGTGTAGTTGGTATTAACATAGATTTCGGAATCACGATACTTTCCGTAAAACCTTGCCTCAACATATTCGCCTTTATTTTCAATAACGGGTGACGCTATGGGGTTACTATTCGAAGTTTGATCCCACAGATTCCAAATGAAAGTACCGGCAGCACCCGTATAGGGGACGCCAGATATTTGGATTTCTGAAATACCCCCGTTCTTATTTATAATAGCCTTGAATTTTTCTAAACCCATCTCCATGCAAGCTATCTCTACTGTATTGCCTGTTTCAACTATTTGAAATCCTTTTTGTTGCGCGTCGATTCTTATGTAATTTGTTTGTAGCAATAGTAGTAAATACAGGATGAAGGCTATAGCGAAAAAGCCCTTAATATTCATTTTTCATACCTCCCCATTCCCATTTCATATAATTCTTTGAGAATTATGAATTTAAACATTATCCTTTATGGAAACAAGAAAACTATTAATTCGTAATAGATTAGGCTTCTAGGTTCTAAATGGTTGCCTTATGTATTTTTATTGTCTGGAAATAACTTTGTACTGTATTTCTCTATTATTTTTTGACAAGCAAAAATTTATCTTATTTTGAAAGCTAAGCTATCATACTATGATTAGCAAATTAATCTCAACGATATTAGTTATTGCAGTATTAATATTGCTGGCATTTTCAACGTTTTTTCTACTCGTTATGTGGAGAAGAGATGAAAGAGGAAAGTTTCAAGAAGAGAGCTCTGGGGAATCAGTGGAGGGGCTTGAGCCTACTCTTACGCCTGAAGCCGGAGAAGAGCCTACGGCTTTAACTAATAATTCGAAGATGTTCCATTTTTACTTACCCTGGGATGATGGAGAGAATACCGCCGTGAGCTTAAGCAATATGTTAGATAAGCCTACAGGAAGACTCGGTCATGTTTATATTGGCGACGACGGTCACTTCTATGTAAATGGGAGCAGGATAAAGTTTCTCGGAGTAAACATATGTGGAGGAGCAGCCTTTCCGGAGAAAAAAGATGCTGAAAAAATAGCTTCAAGACTAGCTAAATTCGGGGTAAATCTAGTCCGTTTTCATCATATGGACGCGGATTGGGAGCCCTTCAACATTTTCGACAGATCGTTTAAGGATACTCGTCATCTTAACGAGAAAGCTCTAGATAGGCTTGATTATTTCATAGCTAAGCTTAAAGAGAACGGTATCTACATTGACCTTAATCTACTCGTATCTAGAAGATTCAGGTCTGGAGACGGATTACCCGCAGAGGTTGAGGCTGTAGAGTGGAAGGATCAGCAAGCACTGGGATTCTTCATAGAGGAAATCGAAAACCTCGAGAAGGAATATGCTAGACAGCTATTAACCCATAGGAATCCATATACAGGTATGACTTACTGTGAAGACCCTGCAATAGCATTTATCGAAATAGTCAACGAGCAGGGTCTAATACATTCTTGGCTAGGTGGTGTAATTGATAAACTACCAAAGGTTTTTCAAGAAAGGCTGAGGATAAAGTGGAATTCCTATTTGCTTTCAAAATATGGATCTGATGAGGAATTTTTTAAAGCTTGGGGGAAGGCTGAATCTGTAAATCAAACAGAGGTTTTGAAGAACGGCTGCTTTGAACAAGGCCTTCGATACTGGGTTGTAGAGGTTCACAATGGCGCTAAAGCATCTTATGAAGTAGTTGAAGGTCCAAACGGCATGAAGGCTTTGAAAATAGAGGTTTTAGAATTGGGTTCAGCAAATTGGCATGTACAGTTTAACCAACCGGGGTTAAAGGTAAAAGAAGGTGAAATATACCTTATCTCTTTTAAAGCAAGAGCTGAAAGGGAAACTAGGGTGTCAGTCAGCTTTGCTCAAGCACATTCTCCTTGGAAAACTCTTTCTCAAAGAATTGAGATCGTATTAACTCCAGAGTGGAAGGATTATGATCTGGCTCTTCAAATATCTGAATCAGATGATAATGCTAGATTTGATATTTCAGGACTCTCCACAGTTAAGACAACTTATCAGTTTTCCTGCTTTTCAGCTAAGCTGTCTGAAGGATATGGTGCATTAAGTAATGAGAGCGTAGAGAAAATGACGGTCCAAATATTGACCTTATCAGACTTTTGGAAAAGATCATCTACAGCCAGAAGAGACTGGGTGGAATTTCTATACGGCTTAGAAGAAAGATTCTTCACAGAAATTTACAGGTATATTAAGGAGGAGCTTAAAGCTAGGGCGTTAGTAATAGGTACGATAGTTGGCTGTAGCACACCCAACATAATGTCTAAGCTAGATGTTGTTGACACTCATTCCTATTGGGCTCACCCCATATTCCCGATGAATCCTTGGGATCCTGCAAACTGGTATATTGTCAACGAACCCATGGTGAATAATCCTCAACAAAGCACCATAGTTGGCTTAGCAGTCAAAAAAGTTGCAGGTAAGCCCCACATCGTAAGCGAGTATAATCATCCTGCTCCCAATATGTATGATGCTGAAACAGCCTTAATAGTGGCAACCTATGCAGCACTACAGGATTGGGACGGTATATTCCTCTTTGCCTATGGTAGTCTAAACAATTGGAATTCTAAGAAAATAAGAGGCCATTTTGATATTGATCAGCATCCCGTTAAAATGGTAACGCTAATACCTGCACATCTAATATTTTTGAGAGGAGATGTGAGTCCAGCCAAGAATCTTGTGACCGCTAATCTGAGAGTTCAAGATGAAATAAGTCTAATAGCCGGTGGTAAGGTCTATGCCTGGGGACTACCAGATGCTGGCCATACTGGTTTGGACCCATTGGTCTCATTGGTACATAGAATCGCGATTGTGAGAGAGGGGTGTGAAGCCAATAGCAGTAAGGTAAGGACGCAGGGTCCAATTTACCGCTCAGATAACGGTGAAGTCACATGGGACATTTCCGACCCTAAGAAGGGTTTAATAACGGTTAATACTTCTAAAACAATAGCAGTTATTGGCTTCGGGGGCGGTAGAAGATTCAATTTCGGACATGCTATCATTGAAATCGGAAACACTGTATTGGATGGTTGGTGTATAGTAACATTGTCAACGCTCGATAACAAAAGTTTTTCCTTTTCAAGTAGAGCATTACTTGTAGCAACGGGCTATACCACTAATACCAGAATGATGCTACGCAAATACGGGGAGGATAAAGAAATGCTCTTAAAGTGGTCTGGAAAGAATTTGACAGATGTTATTGTCTACAATGGACCTGTAACATGTGGTTCTAACTGGGGTTCTGCACCCACTCTAGTAGAAGGCATACCCGTTAAAATCAAGATGAAGACCGATGCAGATATAGAAGTATGGTCACTGGACAATGTTGGAAATAGAACTAGAAAAGTGCCGGTGTTTCACAATGGGGATTCAGTAATATTTGTTGTAGGGCCAGAGTTTGAAACAATATGGTATGAAATAGTCTTTAGACGAGATTGAGTATGATTAGCCAGTCTTAAGACGATGCTTATTCTTAAACGACTATTTTTTCGAATAATGAGATGACATAAGTTATTATCTTAGTCCCTATAGTAATTTACAGTATGAGTTTTGAGACAAAGAGGTTGAAGACCGGTGTCGAAGGGTTAGATTTGTTGCTTCAAGGAGGTATCCCAGAGGGGTTTTTCGTTGCAGTCACTGGAGAGCCGGGCTGTGGTAAGACGATTTTTTCAATACATTTCATAAACCAGGGGGTTGAGGAAGGGGATAAGTGTATTTACGTTACCACTGAGGAAAGTAGGGAATCTATAATAAGACAGGCTTTCCAATTTAACATGGATTTTTCTAAGAAGGTTGAAGAGAATAAGCTGATAATAATCGATGCTCTGATGGGTAGGACTGACAAGTGGAGTCTTCAAAGTCTAGACATGGAGACGCTAGTCTCTAAGATAATAGAGGCTAAGAAAGAACTTGGATACGGTAGGGCCAGAGTGGTCATTGATAGTCTTTCAGCATTCTGGCTGGATAAGCCGGCGATGGCTAGGAGGTACAGCTACTACGTTAAGAAGGTGCTTTCAAAATGGGATTTTACAATACTTGCAGTAAGCCAGTATGCA
>Ga0105162_1000850_pt1 | contig 18579 bp, 20 predicted proteins | sample JNZ201metaG_FD_81532 | JGI IMG/M metagenome (GOLD analysis project Ga0105162, IMG submission 81532) | Hot spring microbial communities from Jinze hot spring, China to study Microbial Dark Matter (Phase II) - JNZ 20120812A | ecosystem: Environmental > Aquatic > Thermal springs > Hot (42-90C) >...
CCCTAACCCCATTTTTGACCTGGCCGGGATAGCAGCAGGGGCTTCCGGTTTCCCCATCTGGCGTTTCTTGCTTTCTTGCTGGATGGGCAAAACTATTAAAACCACATTTGTAGCTTTCGCGGGCTATTATTCCATAACCCTGGTGGAAAGGCTGCTTTCACGGTAAAATTGAGCAAACACCGCGCCTGCAATTACCAGAATGTAAAAGGACACTGGAGCCCAGAGCAGGGGCACAAAACAGCATAAAATTATCGTGTAATAAGGCAAAGCGGAAAGCCAATAGCCGATGTAACCTATCCCCACCGATATAACCCAGGCTCCCAGATAGCCCCATGGATTGGCCTTTATGATACCCCACCATTCGGAGATTTCAAAGGCTGCTCCTATGTTACCCTTAGCTGCCAAGTTAGCGATGGCAGCGGGAAGCGGTATTGAACCAAGGGTTAAAAGGATAATGCCCAGGAACAAACCCGCCATGGATAAAAGGAAAGCTAAGATAGCGAGAGGCTCATCTCCTAGGAAGCGGAAAAAGGTTAAAAAGTAAAGGACATAGCCACCTATGATTAAAACCAGACCGGGTAACAGATAGACAAGGCCAGCCACAAATCCTTTCGCCCCATCGGCAAGGATTTTGCCGAGGTTGTCCCACGCTGGTAAGGATGGCTCTTCGCCCTGGATTACCCGCCGCATTATCTCCAGTACATAGCCGATCACGAAAAGGGAAGGAATTATGGGTATCACGAAATTTCCCAGGACTAAAGCTGCGCCGACTATAAAGCGGCTTAGCCAGTTGGGTCCTCTGAAGGGGAAGCTAATGAAAATCTTCAGGTTTTCGATCATTTTCCACCTCCGATCAGCTCTAAGTTGGAGATTATTTTAAGTTTGCGGGGCATTTTTGTCAAAAAATAAACAAAGCCCCCGTGGATCCACGGGGGCGAGAAAACCTGAAGCCAGCTCTGGGTCCGGCGTTAAATGGGGTTATTTCTTCCTGAACCTGAAGGACTTGCCCCAGGATTTGATGGTGTATAAAGGCAGGAGCAAGTTTCCTCCAAGGCTGGAGATGGCCACCTGAGCTTTTTTAACCCAGGATAGAGCTTTGGCAGGCTCCACTACAAAGAATGGGATAGCCTCAGCCACGCCCCATTTGACCGTACAAGCTCCCCAGGTAAGTCCTGCTCCAAAGCTTACCAGGATAATGTTATCCCCGTCTTTAATCCGGCCCTCCTCTATTGCCTCGCAAAGGGCCACGGGGATAGAAGCTGCTGAGGTGTTACCGTATCGGTCAAGGTTCACGTAGAACTTTTCCATAGGTATGCCCAGTTCTTTCGCCGCAGCCTGGATTATCCGGATGTTAGCCTGATGGGGAATTATGAGGCTGACTTCATCGGGGAGGAGGCCTGACGAAGCCATGATTTCCCTGACCGATTGCACCATTGTCTTAACGGCGAATTTAAAAACCCTCGGCCCATCCATTCTAATGTAGTGCATCCTGCGGTCCAGAACTTCCTGGGAGAAGGGGTATTTGCTTCCTCCGCCATAGGCAATAAGAGCATCGGCCTGGGAGCCATCGGATCCCAGAAGGAAAGAAAGAACTCCTGTAGGATAATCGCTGGGCTGAAGGACTACTGCGCCGGCCGCATCACCAAAAAGCACGCAGGTATTGCGATCGTTCCAATCAATGAACTTGGAGATTATTTCAGCCCCTATAACCAGGATATTCCTGTAGGTTCCAGTGGCGATGAATTGCGTGGCAACAGCCAGAGCATAGAGGAAGCCAGTGCAGCCTGCCCTCAAATCAAAGGCCGGGACATAACTTGCTCCCAGCATGTCCTGAACGAGGCTGGCAGCAGCGGGAAGATGGTAATCGGGTGAGGAGGTGGCCAGGATTATGAGGTCAAGATCCTTTGGTGAAAGGCCTGCCCGGTTTAAAGCTTGCCTGGAAGCTTCTACCGACATCGTAGCAACTGTTTCTTCCGGTGCAGCAATGCGCCTTTCCCTGATCCCGGTCCTTTCCAGAATCCACTCATTGGAGGTTTCTACCATTTTCTCCAGATCAAAGTTTGTGAGAACCTTAGCTGGTGCATATTTACCCCACCCGGTTATCTTAGCATACTTCATCACCCATCACCTCCTTTTTAAAAGGAAAAACCCCTGATTAGGGCCACGGTTTCATCTTATGGTCATTTCTTGCCGGGTAGCAGCTGAAGGGTTATAATTTTCTCAATCAATCCCCTGGGAGGTGTTAGATGGATGTTTTCAATCGGGTTGTAGTAATCCTTCTCCTGCTTGCAGGCCTTGTGCTTTTGCCTGCTTTTTTCCTTTTCCCTCGCGAACTGGTTGCAAGCCTGGGCAACGTTTTTGTGAATTTTGAACGAACTCTGGAGATGGCTCAACCCGCCCTTAGGCTTGTGGTGGGGATAATCCTGGCTGTGTTGAGTTTTCTTATCTGCCTCTCGCTTCTAATTCTGGAACTTCGCCCACAAAAACCCGGGGTGGTCAGGATCAGCAAGGCCGATAAAGGGGAAATCCTTCTGGAGCTTGGTTCTGTAGCTGGTAGAATTCAGCAGGCGGTAGCAAAAATTCCCAGTGTGGTGGATGTGAAACCCGTAATCAAGAGGAAAGGGAACGGGGTAGATATAAACCTTAATGTAATGACCACGCCTGAAGTGAATGTGCCTGAAAAAAGCGCCGAAATCATGGAGGCGGTCAGAAGGCTGATAGAAGAAGAAATCGGGGTGAAGTTAGCCCGCTTTCAGCTCAAAATCAAACACATAAAAGCACCCATTACCGTCAAGAAATAATCCGCCCTCTGACTAAGAGTACGCCCTTTTCAAGCCGGATTTCATCCACATAAACCCTGAGTTTTGCTTCTTTCAGCGTTTCCGAAGCGATGCGGGACAGCATCCTCAAGGTGGCCTCAGGTAAAGGTCTTCTATTAACCAGTATTTTTAGGAACTGAACTTTTACTGCCCCATTATCAGCGTATAGGCGGAATTCTGTTACCAAGTTTAAAGGGACAGGTGCTAAATCTACAAGGGTAGCGGCAAAAATAACTTTATCGCTCTCTATCCATATCCTGGGCTCTCTGAGGGGATGTTCTTTTAGCCTTTCCTCTAAGGTGAAAACGAGGAGGGAAGTGAGTTCGGATTCAGTGAATGTGAGGGAAAAAGAGGTTTGCTGCTGTGCTCTGTAGATCTTATCCCATGCCTCCTCGGCAAGGGCCCTGGAAATTTCTACCGGGCGGGAAGGGAGCTCTTGCTTCAGGTGTCTTGCGGTGCAACCGGAGAGGATAGTCAAAATGATTATCCCCAGAGTCAAAATCAATGAGCCCCTGCGCATTCCGCAACCTCCCCTCATTTGGGTTAGTTACATTATATCATGTTTTTGAGCTCCCAACCAGGGGCTTTTAAAAGCTGGGGCTCTGGGTGCAAGAACAATGTCAAAGGAACAAAGCCGGCGCCTTATGGCGCCGGTCAGTTTTATGAAAACTATCTTCCTTATTGGGCTTAGCTTTCCTTTTCCTCGCTTTTCTCCTTCTTTTCCCCGCTATTGTTGCTTTTGCGGGCATAATCAGTGGTGTAAAAGCCGGAGCCTTTGAAGATTATGCCCGGAGCATGGAACACCCGGCGCACATGGCGATGGCCATTCGGGCATTCTTCTACGGGTGGATCGGAAAAGCGTTGTATTCGCTCAAAGTGTAAACCGCAGTCCAAGCACTCGTATTCGTAGATAGGCATAGCCATCACCTCCGCCGTGTAATTTCATAAAATTAATTTTACCGCCTCTTCCAGCTAAGGCAAAACCATCCCGTTACCCAACAAAGGACCCCCGGTAAGTTTCGGAGGGCTTACCGGGGGCCTCTTCAGCAGCTTTTTACTTCTTTACCACCTTTATGGCCTTGGGCTTGACGGCCTCGGCCTTGGGGATAGTGATTACCAGGAGGCCGTTGTCAAAGGTGGCTTCGGCCTTATCCGGCTCCACCGGGATATTGAGGCGTATGGTCCTGGAGAAGGGCCCGTACCGGCGTTCCTGGATAAGGTAGTCCACGTTCTCAGCAGGGGGCTTGATTTCGCCCTTGATTGTTACAGTGTCTCCTTCAATGGTGATATCCACATCCTCAGGCTTCACTCCGGCCATGGGAGCATTGATAACCACTGCATCGGCCGTGGTGTAAACATCCACCGGAAGCCGGTAAAGCCTTTCCCGCACGTAAGGCCTTGGAAGGACAAAGCTTTCCTCAAGAAGCCTATCCATTGCCTCCTTAAGGCTCATGAACTCCTCCCACGGATCCCATCTGGTAGCCATAGCAATCACCTCCTTTCGTTTGGGATTTTGGGGGGCGGGGCTGAGCCCGCCCCGGATTTTTTACTTCTTGGTTTTAACCTTTATGACTTTGGGCTTGACGGTTTCGGCCTTGGGGAAAGTAAGGGTGAGAACACCGTTTTCATACTCCGCTTTGGCTTTGTCCACATCCACCTCTATGGGCAGGGTGACGGACCGGCAGAAGGTTCCGAAGCGGCGCTCGCGCCGGAAGTAGTTCTCCTCCTTTACCTCTTTCTCTTCCTTGACCTCAGCCTTGATGGTAAGTAGATCGCCCGTAACGTTTATATCAATATCCTCAGGCTTTACGCCCGGCAGCGAGGCCTTGACCACCAGGTCGTTCTCAGTTTCGTACATGTCCAGGGCGAAGGTCTCAAAACGGGAAGGAGCCAGAAGTCCGAAGGGCCTCACAAAGCTTTCTTCCAAGAGGCGATCCATTGCCTCCCGCAGAGATATCAGTTCCCTGAAAGGTTCCCACTTGACCAGCTCCGGCATAACCATCACCTCCTTTCTGAAAGGTTTCCGCTTCCATTATTAACATGGGAACATTAGACGGGCGTAAGAGGAGCGTTAGAACTTTATTAGAAGCGGTCTCCAGACCCGGCGGCTGTGTCACAAATTAGCTCAGGGCTGGCTAAAAAGTTCCTGGAGCAGGGCCTGGGCTACAGCCCGCACTGCTTTAGCTGTTGGTCCTGTGAGTTGCAGTTTGCTGGTGAACTCTATGCGCTTTGGCTGAATGGCGTACACTTTTATTGGCGGAAGGTATAGATTCAGTTTCTTAGCCAAAATTAACGCTTCTCCTACTCCAAACTGGTGGGCTGAGGGGCCAAAATTTATCTTTAGCAGATCCATCGCCGCATCAAAGGCTCTCCACTCTCCCGGCTTCAGCCCCATTTCAGCGGCATCCACGATTATGACCCTGTCATATCCTTCAATCCGCTCCAGAAGGGTAAGGCCGTCAATTTCTCCTTCCAATAGATGGGCGCTGGGAGGCAGGTTTTTTTTCCTGAGGATCCTGGCTACTGCCACCCCAGCGCCGTCATCCCCCATAAGGGGGTTACCGATACATGCTATGAGGATTTTACCCCTTAAGCCCATTCCACCTTAAGGAAGTGGGTTGAGCAGGATATGCATGGGTCGTATGCCCTCACCAGCATTTCCAGCCCAAGGGTAATCTCTTCTTTAGACTTCCCCAGGAGCTGGGGGAGGTAAGCTTTCAGGTCTTCTTCAATATTTTGATGGTTCTGATTGGTGGGGATTATCATATTAGCATCCACGACGCGTCCACGTTCATCCAGGGTATAATCGTGGATGAGAAGGCCCCTGGGGACTTCTACACCGCCGACCCCTCTACCAGGCCGCGGTTTGATTTCTACCTTCTCCTCTTTAATGCCCCTGGTCAACAAAACATCAATGAGGCGGATGGAATCTTCCACCGCATGGGCCACTTCTACCACCTGAGCCACGTTGTTCATGAAAGAGTTATAGCACACTGGTTTGAGGTTCATCTGCTCCGCTGCTTCCTGGGCGAGGGGGGAAAGTTTCGTGTGGTTTATATTGAAGCGTGCCAGTGCTCCTACCATGTAGGAGCTGCGCCTGGCCCTGGCTCTTTTGGCTGTAGAATAGGGGACTATGAATTCGTGAATTTTGTCCTGATAACGCGGAAGTGGGGTGGTATGTTCATCATCTGTTGAAGCTATTTCCCCGTCGTAAAAAGCATACTCATCGGGCTTTTTGAGGGCGATGTATTCAGTTTCGCGCTGGAATTGGGGCATCTCAAGGGAGGCGAAAAGTTTAACCACTGCTTTCACATCGCTAATAGCTTCGGTAAGACGGCGGCGCAGTTCCTTAAGTTCTCCTTCCGTCGGGAGCCGGGTCCATCCTCCCACCACGGTGGTTATAGGGTGAGTGGTGCGGCCACCTATGAGGTCACACAATTCGTTGGCCAGCCTGTGCAGGCGTATTATTGCCAGGACCTGTTCCCGGTGTGTTTGCGCCAGCGGTATAATATTAGGAGCCCCGAAAAAATCCGGCAGAGCTAAGTAACCGAAATGCAAGGTGTGGCTCTGGATTGTCTCGCCATGGAGTAAAAGCTTCCGCAGAAGGAGTGTTTGCTCTGATGGTTCAAATCCCAGGGCTTTTTCCAGAGCTTGGATGGCACTAAAGGTGTGCCCTATCCCGCATATACCACAAATCCGGGAAATTATGAAGACTACATCGCTGTAGTGTTTGCCCCTAACCATAGCCTCAAAGAAGCGTGGGGCTTCGGGTATTTCCCACCTCATTTCCTTGACCTGGTTGTCCTCAACCTTCACTACTATGTTGCCATGGCCTTCAACCCTTGATACGTAATGGACGTTTATATCAAGCTTGCTCATTTTACCACCTCCGAGTAACCCCAAAACATTTGGTATTGGTTGATGATGTCTTCAGCACAGAGGCCATAGCGGGCCATAACTTCTTTGTGGGCGTTAATAGCAGCTTCTTCTATAAGCCCACGGCAGCCTATACAGCGATTGCCGAAGGAGGGGCACCGGGCATTGCAGCCGGCTCTGGTTACAGGTCCGAGGCAGGTAAGACCTTTTTCGTATACGCAAATGTTTTCAGCCCTCTTGCACTCTACACATACAGGGTAATTGGGCAAGGAGGGGGTTTTGCCCATAAGCAGAGCCTTTACCACCTCAAGGAATTCCTCTTTGTCAATAGGGCAGCCCGGCACTACGTAATCCACCGGGACCACCGCGCTCAGAGGCATAGCTGGAATGGAGGGGAACCACTCTGCTTTGTCTCCGTAGACGTAGCGGCGAACTTCTTCCTGGTCCATGGAATTTTTGATGGCATTTACCCCTCCAATGTGAGCACAAGCCCCGAGGGCTATGAGGATTTTGGATTTTTCCCGGATTTCACGAAGACGTTCCTTCTCTTCTTCCCTCGTTATAGAGCCTTCCACAAAAGTGATATCATAAGGACCATCACTGTGAGCGCTGCTCCCTTCTCGCCAGGAGACGAGTTCTATGTGCTCCAATAGCTCAAGGAGCCTCTCCTCCAGGTTAGGGATCTGGAGCTGACACCCTTCGCAGCATCCGAATTCAAAAATAGCCACTTTGGGTTTCATAAGTCTACCTCCGGTTACAAAGCTTCGGGCAAGTTTTTGATTTCAGCATAATTGAAGACAGGCCCTTCTCGGCAAACGTAAATGCCGTTTATTTGACAATGGCCGCATTTCCCGATCCCGCACTTCATCCTTCTCTCAAGGGAGAGGTATATTCGGTCATCGGGTATGCCCATTTTCTTAAATTCCTGCAAGATGAACCTGTACATTATCGGTGGGCCAACTGTAACAGCTATAGTGCGGGATGGGTCGACTTTAACCTGGGGGCAGAGGGTGGTTATGACTCCTACGTGGCCTTTCCAGGTTTCATCGGCTCTGTCAACAGTGAGTAAACATTCCCCCACGCTTTGAATTTCGTCCAGCTCATCTTTGAAGAGGAGCTCTCCCGGTTCTCTGGCGCCATATAGCACTGTTACATTCCCGAACTCTTCTCGTCTGTCCTTGATATATTGAGCCAGGGAGCGAAGTGGGGCCATACCAAGGCCACCTGCAGCTATTAAAATATCCTGCCCTCTCATTACTTCCAGTGGGAACCCTTTGCCATAAGGGCCCCTTATACCCACAACGCTACCGGGCTTAAGGCGATGAAGGGCATTGGTAACAAGCCCTACAGCTCTAACGCAAAGCTGGAAGTAGCTGCCTCTTGTAGGAGAGGAACATATGCTAATGGGGCATTCCCCCACTCCGAATACTGAGATTTCCACAAATTGTCCGGGGCTGTGTCCCAGGGGTTTGGCATCTTCCATTTGCAAAGTAAAAAGCTTTTCCCTGGCCGTAAGTTCTTTGACTTCCAAGATTCTGGCAAGGCGGGGCAAAAGAAGGTGCTCATTGCCCATGGCTTTCCTCCTATTAAGCCTGGCTGTATTCTTTAAAGATATCGTTGAAAACTTCAATGGGATTTATGCGCGCCAGACAATGCCTTGTGCACCGTCCACACCCCACGCAGCCCATCAGACCAAAGAGGTCCCAGAGGTATTTCCCTTTGCGGTAAAAGCGATGGCGGAGGCGTTCTACCCGGGATGGCCTGAAGTTCAATCCGCCTGCCACTTTAGCGAAATCCTCCAGGAGACAAGAATCCCATACCCTCAACCTTTCCCCTTCCTTCAGGTTCAGTTCTACCCGATCGAAAACGTCGTGGCAGTAGCATGTGGAGCATACCAGAGTGCATGAACCACACCCCATGCATTTTTCGGCCAGTTCTTTCCAGTAAGGGGAATTAAAGCGGGCCCAGAGGATTTCCGGGAGCTTAGAGGCATCAAAATTAAGCTTTGAAGGGAAAGCTTTGTCCCTTTCCCTGCGCACTTCCTCAAGCTTTGCCATTTCGGCTTCAGATATAGCTCGTGCACTGGAGTATTTCTCCAGGATTTCTTTCCCACGCTCGCTTCCTATTTCTACGGCGTATTCGTTGCCCAAATCAGTAAGGAACAAATCATAGCAGCTTTGAACATTCAGGGTACCCATATCTTTACAGAAGGCATATTCATCGCACGGCTTTAAGCAGTCAATTCCGATAAATATTGCATTACGGCGGCGAGCCTCATAATTAGCGTCAGGATTTTCTCTGATAAAAGCTGCATCCAGAAGGCGGGTGGAGTGGAGGTCGCATGGATGCAAGCCGAAGAGAACTTTGGGACCAGGTCTTTCCACAATAGGCTCTACAACGAGTTTCTCCCCGAGGGTAAAGCGAAGAACTCTTTCTTCCGCCGGCAGGAAGAATTTTCTGGGAGGGTAAAGGGCGATAGGGTAGTCAATGACTAAATCTTCAGGCTTGCTTATGGGGCTAAAAAGGTAGAAGCTATCTTTTTTGATAGGACCTATTACCTCGTAATCCTTAAGCATTCGCTCCACAAAGGGCAAGAGATCTTGTTTGGACAAGACCATTATAGGCATAGGTTCCTCCTTGCACGGAAACTTGAGCGCAAGCTTCGTGAATTATATCACCATACTTGTGCTTTGTCAATGAAAGATAGCCTTTTTGGAGAAAGAGACCGCCAGGTTAACCTGGGCGGTAAAGATGCCTAAAAATTGGTGAGGAGAGTCGGGCGAACCCTCTTTCATCGCTCCTGACCAGAGCTCGCAGAAAGGGGTATTTCCTGAAAAGAGGCAGTGCGTGCCGGTAATTTATCAGCTCGCCTTCAAGAATGCGGCTGTATAAATTATAAGCTTCGGGGGATGCCGAGAGCACCCCCCTCAATGTGGGCAGAAGGTTTTTGTCCCGATGGATGAGCTCTTCCACTGCTTCCTCCATGCTTTTGCCTTCGGCCAAAGCAACGCAAAGGTTCTGGGCTATGTAAGGATAGCCGCCGCTCCAGTAGTAAAGGCTTTCGGCAATTTTCCTCACCTCTTTCCCTTCCAAGTCCAGCAAGCCAGCAAGCTGCATTATGTGAGGTTTGTAGAAAAAGCCCAGGTTTATTTCTACCATCGGGGAAATTTCGTAGGGGTAGGGGAAAAGGGTTCCGGCGGCCACTAAGGGCATGTTGGGGTTATGCCGGATCCACGCTTTCAAAATTTCCAGCGCTTCATACCCGCCATTTTCCAGGTTATCCACTAAGAGGATAAGTTTTCCACCAAACTGGAGGCAGTCTTTCAAGAAGGTTTCCAGTACGTCTGAGGTGGATTGGGGCTCTAATCTCATGTAGAAAAAGGAAAAACCTTCGGGAAGGAGCAAAAACCCGAGGCGTAACAGGAGAGAAGTTTTCCCGGCGAGGGGTGGGCCTGAAAGGTAAACGGGTGTACCTTTCAGCACCAGGTAACGGACTTTCAGGTCCGCTGGTCTTTCCACATAGGCTGGTGAATCTGGGGGAACGGGGCCGCAGGGGAAAAAACGCTTCATTTCTTGCCGGAAAGTTTACATTGATTAAGGCCCCATAAGGCCGGTTCTGAGTAAGGGTCTATTTCCAGGGCTTTCTCCAGCCAGGGGAGTGCCTTATCGCAGAGGCCAAGGAAGACGTAGGAAAGACCGAGCTCGTAGTAATATTCCAGGGATTTTGCCCCCAGCTCTATTGCTTTTTCAAAATTTGGTATTGCATTTTCGTATTTACGCTTGACGTAATAGACTACTCCCAGGTGGCCATAGGCGGGCCCGTAATTTGGGTCTACCTCTATAGCTTTCTTAAGCTCTATTTCAGCTCTATCCAGATCCCCCAGCTGGTAATACCCCCACCCCAGAGCATCGTAAGGCATAGGGAGGTCAGGAGCTACTTCTACTGCTTTGCTTAGCTGCGCCAGGGCTTCCTTCTCCCTTTCAAGGATTATCAAGAGGCTGCCAGCGCGAATGTAAAAGAAATAGAATGTGGGGTTCAGCTCCTGGGCTTTGAGGTAAGCCTCAAGGGCCTGGCGGTATTTTCCCTGTTTTTCCAGAATATACCCGTAAACTCTGAGAATCTCAGGGTCTTCCGGGGCTAAAGAGAGGGCTTCTTTTATCTCCTCGTTAGCCTTGTCCCAGTTGCCTTTATCCACGTAAGTTTCTGCCAGGTAAGCTCTGAGGAGGGGGTCCTGGGGGGCAAGGCTCAGGCCTTTGAGGCAGGTTTCAAAGGCCTCGTCGTACTTCCCGGTCCAATTGAGGGCAAGACAGAGGTTTGCCAGGGCTTCTGGTGAATCGGGCTTAAGGGAGACGGCGCGCCGGGCATCTTCAATAGCTTCTTCGGAGCGGCCCACGAAAATGAGGATGCGGGAACGCTTCAGAAGGGCCTGGAAGTTATCTGGTTCAAGGCTTAGAGCTTGCGTAAATGAAGAAAGGGCTTCTTTAAGTTGCCCATTTTCCACAGCCTTCATACCTTCTTGAAGGAACACCAGGGCCGATGGGGTAGGAGTTGGGGTGGGGCCAAACCGCGGGATGATATAGGTTACCGGCTTTTTATTGAGGAAGTATAGCACAGCTATAATCAGCAAAATCAAAGCCAGGAAGGGCCATTTTGATGAGCGGCGCTTCCTGTAAGGCCGTATATACATTTTTCGGACCCTCAAACAAAGGTCACAAGACCAATTTTCTCAAGGAAACGGAAAAATTCTACCAGGAACTCCCGGGATGTCAGGCCTGTTTCCAGTTCTATAAGCCTGGCGATTTCACCTAATGAGCGTTTTCCATCGGCCCAGTATAAGGCCAGCACAGGCAGAAGGTGCCGCTTGTTACCCAGCTCCCTGTTGAGCTTTTCCCAGTGCTCTCTTTCTTCCTCGGGCAAGCTCTTTAGCCGTCTTCGTATCTCCCCTTCAGCTGGGGGACCCCGGTGGAGACGAACCGGGACCAATCTGAGGGTTTCATCTGGCTTTTCAGGTGAAATTTCGGGGATAGCTTTTAAGCCGAGGCTTTCGGCTTTGCTCAGAGCTATGTTTTCCAGCAGGCTTTTTACTTCTTGGGTGTATGAATCCACCCTCTCCTGAAGCTTTTTCACAAACGTTTCTCCTTCTGGCCATAGGCGAGCTATGTGGGCTAAAGTTTTCTTGCCCACTTCCTTGCGGAAATTCAGCCTTTCCAGAGCCTTTGCAAAAGCAAGAGCCAGGTCCTGAGAATTTTCGGCCCCAGTTATTTCGGCGGCACTTGCCATTGCGGTTTCTAAGGTTCCTTTTTCCAGTCCGAATAAGGTTACATAACCCATGGAAAGGATTTCTTCTATGGAAGCGTTGGCCAGGAGGTAAGCACAGGTGGAAACAATAGTCCCCACCCGCCAGAGCATTTTGGGGTCGGCTTTATCGGGTGTGTCGTGGTCGGTGTGGTAGAAAAGATCGGGCCACTGGATTATCATAGGGGTTGGGATGCCTACTGTGGGATCGGAGAGGACATAGTGGTCACTGCCTCCGGAGAAAGGGGAAATGTTCCAGCGGAAAGTGAAGAATCTGCCCACCCCGGAAAAGGCCTGGGCTTCAGCCCCTATTTCTTCCAGAAGCCAGGCCAGGATGTAGTGGGTAAAGGTAGGGGAGGAAGCGGGCGGGCTTTCTATTAGCAGGTTGCTTTTGCACAGATCCTGGTTTTGCCCCACCATGTCAAGGTTAATACCTGCTACCACCTTTGGGATTAATTCTTCATGGGAGGATAGGTAAGCGTATGTGCCGGTTATTTCTGGAACCCAAAGAAAGAGTAAGCCGCGCTTCGGAGGCGGGAGGGTTCTTTCCTGCAAAAGGCGGTAGAGAACAAGGGCCGATTCCAGAGCTACTGCCGCCCCTGAGGCGTTATCGTTCGCTGAGGGGGATGGATGGCAGAGGTGAGAGATGATCAGGATCCACTCGTCGGTAAGGCCGGGGATGTAAGCTTCCACAACCTCAAAGGAGCCATCGTAGAAGAGGGAATCAACCTTTGCTCTAACTATGACCTTTTTGCCTTGCTTCAATAAGTTCCGGAGCCTTTCTCCCTGGCGCGGTGTCAGGACGAAGCCAAAGCATTTTTTATCCCCCGTTTCCCACCAGAAGGAGGTATATTGCCTGGCGTCAGGCAGGTCCATTCGTTCCCGTATAGGGGATATAGTTCTCATTCCATCAAACAGGATGCCTATAGCTCCAAATTTCTCCACTGCCAGTTCCCTGACCCGGCTTATGTCTCCGCTGGTTAGCACTATTTTGCCCTCCAGATTAAGGCCCTGGTAATCCTGGGGGTCCTCCCACTTATCCAGGAGGATTACTTCTGCTTTTCCCTCAAAGGGGGCACTGCGCTGGATAATGGAAATGGGGTTTTCATTAAAATCAGCGAGCTTGCAGGCTTCCTCCTGGGGTTCTTCCAGGTAACACCAGGCCTCTTTCACTGTCCATTCCTGGAAGGATGGACAACTCCAGAAGTAAACTCCTTCGCGGGCTGGGAAAGTAAGGATGCGGGCTTTTACTCCTGCTTCTGTGAGCTTCTCATAGCAAAAGTGGGCAGCTTCCCGGAAGCCAGGGCTGGCCTGGATGCGGTGGAAGGAGCTTATTTTTTCCAGGAATTTAAGGGTCAGGGGGCCTGAGAAATTTTCCCCTATTTTTGTAAGAAGCTTCAAAGTTTAAGCCCCTAACTTTTTAAGGAGCTCTTCTCGCCTTTGGGAGGCTATTTCTTTGCCTTCTTCCAGGATTTTCTTGCCTTTCTCCTGGAGTTCTTCGGCCTTTTCTAAGGCTCGCTCTTTTAGCTCAATTCCCTTTTCTCGTAGAAGGGCCCTGGTTTCTTCACCCCTGCGGGGGGTGAAAAGCATGGCTACTAAAGCGCCCGTTACCAGGCCCAGGAGGAACCCGAACAAGAAATCGCTCGCTTTCCTGAACATTTCACCGCCTCCTTCCCACAAGGATTTTTACCATATGCTTTACGGCCGACAGGAAGCTGGCTACCTCAATAGCTGGTTTGGCGATAGCCTCTCCTACTATGGAGACAGTCCCTTCCAGTACCTGTGAGGTCTTCCTGGCCGATTCCACAATGGGCTTTATTTCGCGATCCAGATAGCGTATCAGCCGGTAAATCTGGAAAGTTAAGATGAGGAGCAGGATTCCTAAGGTGATGGATTCAACCGCCAGGATGATGATAGCGATATCCCTTATGGCTGCTAAAACCATGAATTTCTCCTTTTTTGGGGTTAAGTTATTATATCACGGCCTGAGCCACTCAGCAAGCCTCAGGAGGCCAAAGCTTAAAACTATGCCTTCTAATATGTGGAGGTTCCCGAGGGTAAGGGGAGAAGAGGGCATCAGCATTGAGCCAATAGTGTGGCCGGCTAAGAAGCCAAGAATCCCGGCGAGGAGGTAAGTTATAAGCTGGCGGAAGGTTTTGCCCCTGAGAAGGTGGTAAAAGGCTCCGCAAGAAGAACCTATGATGATGGCAAGGGTCCATGTAAGGCTCACAGGATTATCCCGCCTCCAAGGACTTCGTCTTCTTTATAAAAGACCACGGCCTGACCTGGAGCTGCACCTGCTACCGGGTTTTTAAAAGTTACTTTTACTTTACCCTGCCCCATTGGGTAAATTGTGGCTTCCTGCTCTGGTGCCCGGTAGCGGATGCGAGCTTTAACTTCAATGGGCTCCTGAGGGAAGTAGCCTGAGATGAAATTTACTTCGCCGGCCATGATTTCCCTGCGCCCTTGTTCGTCGGCTGTACCCACAATCAGGGCGTTGCGTTCCGGGTCCTTGCCAATTACATAAAGCCTTTTGCCGTAAGGAATTCCGAGGCCGGTGCGCTGGCCTATGGTGTACAGGGGAAGGCCCCTGTGGACTCCAAGGAGGCGACCCTTCGTATCGTAAATGGGGCCAGGGCGGAGGGCATCGGGGATATACAGACGCAAGAATTCCCGGTAGTCTTTTCCCGGGATAAAACAGAGCTCCTGGCTTTCATCCCTGCAAGCTGTGGGCAAGCCCAGCTTCCGGGCTATCTCCCGCACTTTCTCTTTAGTTAAATCGCCCAGGGGGAACAGGAGCCTGGCCAGTTGTTCCTGAGTGAGCATGTAGAGGACATAAGATTGGTCTTTGGCAGGGTCAATGCCTTTTAGCAATCGGTATTGCCCATCAGTTTTCACTATCCTGGCGTAGTGACCTGTAGCGAGGTAATCGGCTTCCAGGGCCATAGCTTTCCGGAGGAGCAGGTCGAACTTTATGAGCTTATTGCAGGCCAGGCAGGGGTTAGGGGTTATTCCGGAGGCGTAGCCATGGATGAAAGGCAGTACAACCTTTTCAAAAAAAGGTTCAGTGAAGTCCAAGACGTAGAAAGGGATGCCCAGGATTTCAGCCACCCTGCGGGCAAGTTCCACTGCAACTGGGGGGCAGCAGCGGTTCTCCCCATTTCCGGGGGCCCAGAGTCTCATCATTACTCCTATGACTTCATATCCCTTTTCAAGCAACAAAGCGGCGGTAACGGAGCTATCAACCCCGCCGCTCATTGCTACTACAACCCTTCCCTTCTTCATTCTCCTTCTTCGTTCAAATTTAGCTTGACCTCTGGATTTTTTCGGAGGTAATCTTCAATAGCTTTGTGGACAGCTTCGGCGGCCAGGTTGCTGCAATGCATCTTATTAGGGGGCAATCCTCCCAGGGCTTCGGCTACAGCTTTGCGGGAAAGTTTCAGAGCTTCTTCAAGGGTTTTACCTTTAACCAGCTCTGTAGCCATGGAACTTGTGGCTATAGCAGCGCCACATCCTAAAGTCCGGAACTTTATATCCACAATTTTCCCCTCTTTCACCTTTATGAACATTTCCATAACATCTCCGCAAACTGGATTTCCGACCCTGGCCACTCCATCAGCGTCTTCTATAACCCCGACATTGCGGGGGTTCATGAAGTGCTCCCAAACCAGCTCGCTATACATGGCCTCCCCCCCATGAAATTCCGACTTTTAAGTCGGTTTTTATTTTACCATCAATTCTTTAGCTGGTCAAGAAGGCATCGTTAAGCTGCCAGGCTAAATCCCTTCCCCTTTGGGGCATAGGGTTTCCCACAGCAGGAGACGAAGCCTTTGTATTCTCATTTGCTGGCGGGCTAAGGCCATGAATTAGCACCTGCTCCTGCCTTATAAAGATTGACTTTTTCGCTTCTCGTGTTATAATATAAATGCGATCCTTGTTCTCAGAGGCTCTTTAACAGCTTATATAAATCTAAACAAGTAGTGGTTGTAGCTGGTAAGTTCAGGTCTCTGCCCCTAAATTTTATCATCGCTCTTCAGTAGCCTCCTTGGTTATAGGTGAACTTAACCTGGTAACCGTGTATTGATAGAAGTGATCTGCTGGAAAGCACCTGATTTGTCCTCCTCCGGTTCCAGCGGGAGAAACTAAACGGAACTGATTGTATGGGTTAGGTCATTTATAATTTATTTCCTCATAGGAGGTAGCTATGAGCACTAAAACTGTTTGGCGCTGGTTCAGCCTTTTGGTCGTGCTGAGCTTAGTATTTGGCATGGCCACGGCGGCCGTTAATGCGCAACCTGCGCGGCCCGAGAACCCCTCAGCTCCAATCCAGCAGCCCCCGCAACCACAAATTAACCGTATTTCTCAAATACCTCCCTCAAGAATTGAAGAGATTCCCCCAGAAATTGCTGCCCTTTTTGAGCACGGGATGACGGTGGAGGAATTTATCCTCCTCAATAATGGATGGATCCCGCATGCACTGGAACCCTTTGTAGATCGTGAGGTCGCCGTCATTGTGGAACTGGAAGCACCGCCGTTGGCCGCCAAGTTAGTTGAAAAGGGCGGCATTGGCACAATGTCGGCGTCGGCCCAGAGGGAGTATGTGGAAACTCTCCTCAAGACCCAGAAAGAATTAGAGCCCAAACTGAAGGCCCTTGGTGCCCGCGTTATCTCCCGCTACCAGAAAGTCTACAACGGTTTCCTGGTGCGGGTTCCGCTCCGCCAACTGGCCCAGATTCGGAGCCTCCCCGGAGTCAAGGCCATCCATCGGGCCCCTGAATATCGTCCAGACCTATCCGCCAGCGTGCCTCTGATCGGCGCTCCCCAGGTATGGCAGAACCTGGGCTATGATGGCGAGGGAGTTACCATCGCCATCATTGACACCGGCATTGACTACTACCATGCGGCGCTGGGCGGAAGCGGGAAGCCAGAGGACTATGCCAACGATAACCACGAGATTATAGAAGAGGGAACCTTCCCCACCGCCAAGGTCATCGGTGGGTACGACTTCGCTGGCCCCAACTACGACGCCAGTTCGGATGACCCGGCCCGCAATACCCCGGTTCCCGACCCGGACCCCATAGACGGTGACGGCCACGGCACCCACGTGGCTTCCACGGCCGCCGGTATCGGGGTGGAGGGTGTCTTCGGTCCCGGTGTGGCTCCCAAAGCCTTGCTCTACGCCCTGAAAGTTTTCGGCGAGCCCGCCGGGTCCACCAACCTGGTCATTGACGCCATTGAGTGGGCCATGGACCCGAACGGGGACGGCGATGTCTCCGACCACGTGGATGTCATCAACATGTCGCTGGGCGCGAACTATGGCCCCAACGACCCCACGGACCCCGAAATTATCGCCGTCAACAACGCCTCGGCGCTGGGGGTTGTTGTGGTGGCCAGTGCCGGGAACGCGGGGAACGTCTCCTATATCCACGGTACTCCCGCTGCGGCCGATTCGGCCATCGCCGTCGCCGCCAGCACCACCGGCTACGCCACCGGCCCGACCCTCTCCATTTCTGGTACCATCTACGTCACCCAGACCAACATCATCTACCAGCCTCCGGCTTTCGCCAACAACACCGGCCACTTCACTGAACGGGTGACGGCGACCCTGCTCTACGTTGGAGCGATCACCACCACTGATACCCTCTGTTCAATTGCAGGATTCAATGGGAATGAACTGCAAGATGCCGTTGCATTGATCCAGCGGGGTGGTTGTGCCTTTTCAGTGAAAGTCAACAACGCTGCTGCGCTGGGCGCCGTTGGGGCGATTATCTTCAACCACGCTACGGGTGGCAATGAGCGGGTCACGATGATAGGTGATCCAGTGGCTATCCCCGCTGGCTTCATCGCCCGCCAGGACGGTCTCAACCTGATCCCCGCGCACGGGCAGACGGTCATCGTCTCGGCGGAGAGCGAGGTCCAGACGGTGCCCGACCCGTACACCCCGGCGGATTCCATCGCCACCTTCAGTTCCCGCGGGCCGCGCGGCTTTGACTCCTTCCTGAAGCCGGACGTGACCGCTCCGGGCGTGGGCATCTTCGCCGCCGATATGGGCACAGGTACCGGCGGGGTCAGTTACAGCGGCACCTCTATGGCCGCGCCCCATGTTGCAGGCCTCGCCGCGCTGATCCGCCAGGCCCACCCCGAATGGACGCCGGAGCAGGTTAAGGCGGCGATGATGAACACCGCGAAGGACCTGGTGGCTGGCATCTCCCAGCAAACCCCGCGCCAGGGCGCCGGGCGGATTCAGGCCTACCCCGCCGTTACCGCCAGCACCCTCGCCATCGGCGACCCGAACCTGGTCAGCGTGAACTGGGGCGTCCTCCCCATTGAGGCCAACACCTACACCACCCTCAAGAACATCACCCTCCAGAACTTCAGCATGGCGACCAAGGTCTACAGCGCCACCTGGGCTTTCGGGTCTGGTTCCCACACAACCGGGGTAAGCCTGGGCCTCCCGGTTACGGTAACGGTGCCGGCTATGGGCACGGCCGCGGTGCCGGTGACGCTGAACATCAACGCCACCCAGTTGCCCTTTGTGATGTGGTCGCTGGAGGAATACTACGGCTACGTCTTCTTCACCAATGTGGC
>Ga0105162_1000851_pt1 | contig 18573 bp, 21 predicted proteins | sample JNZ201metaG_FD_81532 | JGI IMG/M metagenome (GOLD analysis project Ga0105162, IMG submission 81532) | Hot spring microbial communities from Jinze hot spring, China to study Microbial Dark Matter (Phase II) - JNZ 20120812A | ecosystem: Environmental > Aquatic > Thermal springs > Hot (42-90C) >...
AATATGTATTGTACTTAAGAATTTATTTAAAAATCTGAGTAATATTATTGATGAAAACACTGATGTTGATTCAGTTATCAATATTGGTAAAAACATGTACATAGCTTTTAATAAAAATAGTTTCTACTTTATCCGTAGTAAACCGTTTCTAATAGTCTTAACATACAATAGTTTGAATAATGAAATAAGTATTAAAACTAGAGACTTAAGATTCACGATAACAAATAACAATATATCGGCATCGTTGAAATCAGTGAAAACAATTACTGAGATAAACAAGATTGAAGAATATGTTTTAAACTATAGAGAACTCAATTATATAGCAAATTATTTAAGTAGAATTGTAGAAAAATACTTAGCTCCTATTATCGAAGCTAGAGTAAAGATATCTAAGTAAAAAATAGATTAACTAGATTATACTGTTCCACTAGTTTTAGCTTCTTCACCAACAGATATCGAGCTCGGTAATTCAGCAAACTTCTCTCTAAGTGTCTGTTCAGCAGCTATTCTAGCTTCTTCAAGTATCTTCTTAGCTTCACTATCTACACCTACATCGATCTCCATTTCAATACCGGCTAAACCAGCACTCATAGATGTCTCTAGTTCACGTATAGCGTATTGTAAATCGATCCATACATCTGGTGCTACAGTCTTCGTTAGTTCAATAGCTTCTTGCATTACTTTAATAACTGGAGGTAGTTCTCTAATAGCTCCTCCAAATATTAGAAACGTTTCTAGTTTTAAAGATACTTGTTCTAAAGCATACTTAGCTGTAATCAATTGTTTAGATACTCTTCTAACTTCAGCTACTTCTCTAGCATACATTTTAGCTCTCTTCTCATCTCTCTTCATTAACGATTCAACAACTGTTTGGAATAATTCTTTATCTCTCTGCTCTAGTTTATCTAGATAATTATTTATTCTACCAATTGATGTCTTTATCTTGTAATGAGCTAGTATGATTTTTTTGTCAATAGGCTCGCGATCAGGTTTGATAATCGATTTAAATATACCGCCAATAGTTTCTTCGCGTTTATTTAAAAACCCACTAACCATATTGATTACACCTACAAAGGTATAGAAAATAGTTATGGTTAAAAAGGCGTGGACTTGATAGTATTCCTATATGGTGTTGAAATTGACTAGTGCTAAACAGAAGTTTATTATTAATAAATTATTGAAAAAAGGAGGAGTTTTAAACAAAGTAGCATCTAGATATATTAGAAGCGGTTTTAAAGTAAGAATACAGCCGAGTATTGATAAAATAGATATTATTGCTTGTAAAGGAGGTGAAAAATATGGTTTAAAAGTATTTTATCAAAAGAAAGTTATTACAAAGAAGGATATTGAAGATTTTCTCAAAAAATGTATTGAAAACAGTTTGAAACCAGTTATAGTAATCTATGGTAATGGACCAGTTTTATCTCAAGAATTGTTAAAAGAAGAGACTAGAGAGTTTTTAATTAAAAGGATTAGAACGGAGGATAGTTTTAAATGAATAATGAACTAGAGAATATTATCAAACAATACGTAGTATGTAGAGAAGACTGCACTCTACTATTTATAGAATCTTTAGCAATGAATGGTTTAGTTAAAAACGCTCATATAGAGAATTGTGATAAAAAGAATTTCTCGAGAATAGTTTTAGAACTATATGATAATTCGATAGTGAAAAGCGAATGTAGATACATAGACGAGATCTCTCATAGTCTTAAGATTATAAATACATATATTTCTTTCAGTAGAAAACATAGAGCTTACGAGAATTTAAAAATATTGAAACCTGTTTTTACAGAAGACAATTGATTAGAATTATTTTAAGTTGAAATGTTTCTAAACAATCTTCTTCATTAGATTACATTTTATATAACAAGAGTTATAATAATGAATAGAGATAAATCAATTTAGTGAAAACATGTTTTCCAAAAAATATCTTATAATACTATTATTAATTCTAATCTTCAACATAAGTGTTAATCATGTTGATTCATCGGAAATCGATAGACTACAGATATATATTAAATTAGAAAACGGAGACCCCTTGAGTAATGCTACTGTTAAAATATGTTTTGATTTAAGTACTGAATGTAGTGAGAATAAGACGGATGATAATGGTTTTACCGTTATTGAGTTGAAACGGAGTTTTAATACCTTAAGACTTTATGTTAACTATGGTATTTATGGAGAAATATATTACTATCGATTAAAGAATATAGCTAACGGTATTGTTGAAAAACAAATTCCTTTCAAAAAATTATTTATCAATTACACTGTAGTCGATGAATACAGGAATCCATTGAATGGAACATATAGTTTAACATATGTAAATAAATTACTGAGTACGGGAGACTTCTATGGTAAAATTATTATCAACGAGAATCTGAGAGTAGATAATACATATTTACTAATAAATACACGAAAACCATATGAATCTATAGATGAACGTATTGTTAATATTGAATACAATATGAATATTAAAGTAAACAGTGAAGAACGAGTATTAGAAATAAACTATATGAGTTCTCCAATAGATGAATTAGTTATCGATATCTATGAACCAATTATTAAACTACTTGATAAACCAGAGATTTTATATATTCCAAATAAAGAAATTCCTTTATATGCTAAAATAACTGTTGATTTCAATGTAATTGATGGTTTAAATACCGGGTTTTTATCAATAAAAGCTTTTTATAAATGGGAACTTGGATATGAAAACGAAATTCCTCCAAATTCTATTAGTATAGTTAATAAAGATAACTATAGTATTCACTACAGACTAGAATTTGATATTAAATTACATGGATCGTATAGAGATCAAATGTTAATTTTAAAAATAGTAGCTATAGATCCTAGTAATAAGAGATCAGAGTGTTTACTTAAGATTAATGTATGGAATGGTATTAATGAATCGGTGACAAAAAGAGATCAGTTGGATGAAACTACTAATTCTGTTGAACAACAAACATCTACTATTGTGAATAGTTTAGAGAGGAATACTAGTTATACCGATTTTATTGAAACAAGTGGTTTTGAAATAGAATCAAAAAGTGAATCGAACAAGTACTTTAACTACGTTTTTTTAACAGGTCCTATAATATCTATAATCATTCTGATCATTGAGTTTAAACGTTATCGTAGAGAACATAATAATTCTTATTGACTAATCCTTTTCTAATACTTGTTAATGCTTTAGTAGATAATTCCATCGCTTTCCTCGGTATTTTCGATATCCCAATACCTATTTTCAAATAAGAAGGCATTATATCGATTAAATCAATATATCTATCCACCGGTAGTATTGCTATTAAATTATCTCCACCTAAATAGCTAGTAATACCTCCAATACTCATTACTTGTTTTGAAATATAGTAGTTTATAGCTAATATTTCAATGTATGATTCATATATACTCGTTTCTAACGCGTACTCAGTTATATTGTTTAAATCAATATGTGAAACAACGATTTCGTCTTCAATACTCTCTTCATAGTAGAATTCTTTTCTACGTATAATGCTAGTTGCTTTCAATAATGCTGAAACAGGATATTTGTGAACAATAGATACTGTTCTAACACCGTAAGGAGTAATGTCTCGAACTTGTTCAACAATATTTCTCAAATCCTCTTCCGATAAACCATTACTTAAAACAATATAGTAATCGTATCTAAAAGGTAATACGAAACAATTCTTATTCCAAAAAACCTCCTGTAGATTCCTATATATTGTCGATTGTTTAATCTGTACTAAACCTTCTCGATCGCTATCTAATTCCTCAGTCCATTCTCTATACTTACTTATCTCAATTAATGTTAATCTTGGCAAAATAGATCACGTTATTCAATAGTTATTGTCTCACCACGGTATTTAACACTAGTTAGAGAACTAGTTCTTTTAATCATCTTAGCAACAGATTCAACCGCTCTCCTAGCGTAATCTTCAATTCTCGCCAATGCTTGTGCTCTAGTTGCACCGGGTCCTATTATTCCCAAACCTATTGGTTTATTATACTGGATCATTAGGTCAATTATTTTACGAGTTGTTTGATTCGCTATTAACTCATCGTGTTTAGTCTCTCCTTTAATAACAGCACTCAATACTACAGCTCCATCAACATCATCTCTAGCTAGTAATTGATTCAAAGCTATAGGTATTTCAAAAGTCCCCGGTACTTTATATACATAAGCAATCTCTAAACCAAGGAATTTAGCGTGATTAATAGCTTTCTGTAGCATTAAATAAGTTATATCGTAATTAAACTCAGCTACTATTATAGCTATTCTACTCATATAAACCACCTACTCCTCTCTCAACGGACCCACATCAGGCTTACCTTGTCTTAAACCCTTACCAGCATATATAGTTAATGCCTCACCACCGTATTTAATTAATTTGATTAAATTCAAAGCATGTTTACGTGCACGGTCAACAGCTATTTCATACAACTCATCTTCATCCTCAGCTTCATCTTCGTGAACAGTAACGTCTATAATATGTTTACCCGTGAGTATTTGTAATATTATTAAACCTATACTCATAGCTAAATAACTATACTTATCTACAACACCGGGTCCAACCCAGCCAAGTGTTATAACACCTTCACATTTTTCATCAATAAGTAGTTTACGAGCTGCAACCGGTATGTCTTTAATACCTGGTACAGTGTATCTTACTATCTCAATACCCGGGTCTTCTTCTCGAATAGTATTTATAACTATTTTAGCCATATCTACTCGTGAAAAAGTAGTATCTACAATACCTATTTTAATCATTGATCAAACCCTTTTTAACAGCTTCATCAACAACATCTACACCATCTATGAAAACGAAATTATTTCTATAAGCATATCTACGAGCATCTTCATATGATAAACTAAATCCTTCACTCAACATCTCCGCTATAACCATTGCTGGAGTTAAATCTGTTAACATAGCGATAACTGTTACTAACTCGGTATGACCCCTTCTATTCATTAAACCACGTGAAGTCAATACGGGAACATGACCCGGTATATAAAACTCTCTTGTAAATAACTCAATTGCTTCATTACTGTTACCTCTATATACGAGTTCAGCTACATCGTATAATCTCCTTATTGTTAAAGCTCTATCATTATCAGTAATACCAGTTGTAGTATCAACATGATTAACCCATATATTGAAAGCTGGAGGATCACCGTATTTAGGGTTTTTCTCACATAGTTTTCTATAGAAACTGTTTGAAACAAACATATCTTTTATAAAAGATAAACCAAGTACTTCTCTAAACAATCTACCTGAAACAAAACATATTAAACCACCAGCTTCTCTTCTCAGAAAAGCTATTTTACGATAATCAATGTTTCTAGCGTAGAAAACCATATCTGTTTCCGATTCTCTATTAGAACTATCGTAAACCAAAACCGGTCTACCATTCAATAATTCACTGCGAATAATACTCCAGTTTATCAAACTAAACACCTTTATTTAACTCTTTTTCTAACTAATTGTTTCTTAGAAACCCTACTGTGTTTGAAAACTACGTATGAAGATACTGCTATAACTACTATAATTAATGATGTTAAAACAATTGGATCTCTTATCGAAGAACTCTCTCTATAATAATATTTAGTTGAATTAAGAGTAATATTGATTTTCGGAATAGTATCAATACTGATCGTTCTATTAGTTTTAGCATGTAAACCGTATATTTTGAAACCTCTGTATTTAATACGAATACCTGTAATATTCAATTCAACAGGTTCTCTACTCTTGATTAAAATATAACCAATATCCTCTCCATTATTAAACACATCTATATAAGAACGGTTAGCATAAATATACACAGTTATATTTGAATTAGGATAACCGCCGACAATGATCTCTAAATCATCTAGATTATAGTATCCGTACATTACAACGTTATCTAAATTATGTTCAGTTAATGAATAAATAGTTCTCGATAAATACTTGTACTCACTACCAATAGCTTTTGCTTCAATATAATGCGTTATACTACCATTTAATGGTAAAGGCAAACCTATATATATAGAAGAGTAACCACTAAAACTACTTTTAATCAATCCATATCTAGCACTTAATGCGTTTATCGAACCATTTACTTTAAATATTAATACAGGTATTTTATTGACAAAACTAGTACCATTAAATTCAATATTTAGATCGAAGCCAGTTATATTACCACCTAATCTACTACGAATGATCTCTAACATACTTTTAACATAGTTTTCCGTTATAAATTGAGCGGATAAATAAGCATCTAGATCAGGGTAGCTAACAATAAATTTAAAATCAAAATCTTCGGGAGGTAACGTACTATACATAGTTTGAGTTCCATATACACTGCCGATTATATTAATACTCCAGCTTCTAATTAATCTCCTTTTAGACGTAAAGTTAACAATTTTATCAGTAATCTCTACTTCAGTAGTAACTTCGGATTCTACATAAATCCTCTCTCTGGTAGATAATCGTTCTAAAATATCTTCGATCCTCGTAGCATTAGTATCTTGTTCAACTCTTATTTTAACAAATGGTTTTTTTAAAACCGATTGCTCAACACTACTGCTTACTTGTGAAAACGAATTTTTCATTTCAATCAATATTAGAAAAATCAAGATAATACCAATTGTTTTCAAAATACTCTTCTCTCTAAACATACATAACACCTTAATTCAATATTGTTTATGTTTAAAAATCTTATTTAGTAAATTATAGCTATAAGTATGTTTTTAAACACCTATATTTAACTATTATAAATCAATATTATGTTTTGAAATAAAATGATGAATCCTAGTCCAGTCAGATATATGAAGAGGGGATCTCAAGACTGAATGTTCGATTTAATCTACATTATGTTTTAATAGGAGATAGTCTTGAAATTGCTGAGAGACAACATATTATTGTTGAAAACGGTTATATTGTTGAAATAAATAGTGGATGGTTAAGCAACGCGGATTATACCGGTGGTTTAGCCATACCTCTACCTGTTAATAGTCATATTCATATCAATGATTATAGAGCTCTCGACAATCACTATAGCTATAGTTTATCAAACTATGTTGGTTTAAAAGGTATTAAACACTCTTTGATAAAATTATATAGAAAACCATTGGTTACAAAAGAATTACTAAATACATTGATACAATATAGTATTATCTTAGACTACCAGGAATTACCTGAATTATGCAATATATACTATGATATATTGAATAAATATAGTGTTGAATACATTAGTTTATCGAGACCACGCGATTGGAACGATCTAGATGAATTAAAAAACGTTTTAGATAAATGTAGTGGATTAGGGATAGCTAATCCTACACATATACCATACTGGGTTATTAGAGAACTTAGTTGTGTTTCGAGAAAATATCCTGTTTCATCTCATATTTCTGAAACAGAGTATATGGAGAAAACCGGTGGTTTACACTATTTATTAAGCAATAATGTTTTACTAAAACACGTTGTACACGGTACTTTCTTAGATGACTGGGAGTTAAAATTACTATCTGATCTAAATATTCCTCTCATTATAACACCAAGGAGTAATCTATGGTTTTTACACAAACTACCGAATATTTTAAAAGCATTCGAATACAATGTGACTATAGCTTTGGGAACAGATAATGCTGGTTGTTTCCACCCGGATATATGGATTGAAGCATATATTCTAGCGTATTTGTTGAAAATACCTATTGATAAACTACTGGAAATGATTTTAATCAACGGTTATAGAGCTATAGGTCGAAAACCATTAACAATAGAAGAAGGCAGTAGAGCTTACTTTATGATAGTAGATCTAGGTTTAGCTAATACGAGATCAGGTTTTCCATTATTCTCGATTATAAATAGAATTCTTTGGAGTAGGAGAAAAATAATTGTTAAAAACAATAAACTATATGTATTAGAAACACGTAGTAAACCTAGAATAGGGTTAAATATATGACTATAAAGCTTGATCCATGGGGTTACGTAGATATATCTGATTATGATAAATTACTCGAACAATTTGGAATACAGTCAACAAGCATTATTCTAGATAAACTTCCTTTAAAACACTATTACTTTACGCGTAGAATTGTATTTGGACACCGCGATATGGATAAATGGCTTGAAGCATACAGTAGAGGAGATAGAGTAGCTGTATTAACTGGTTTTATGCCGAGCGGTCATACTCATCTAGGTCATTTAATGGTTATAGAAGAGTTAAAGTTTCTACAGAAAATGAATGTTTTTATAAAAATAGCTATTGCAGATGCTGAAGCATATATTGTCCGCAGACTTGAACGAACCGATACAATCAATTACGGTTTAGAATACATTACACACGCTTTAGCGTGGGGTCTTGATTTAGATAAAACATTTTTCTATTTCCAAACAAACAATAATACAGATTACTATAGGTTAATACAGTTGTTTTCACGTAAAGTAACTTTATCTGAATTAGAAGCTATCTATGGAGAAATATCTCCCGGTAAAATAATAGCAGCTTTTACACAAGTTTCAGATATACTTCATCTACAATTAGATTGCTACGGTGGTTATAAATACGTTTTAGTACCGGTTGGAGCTGATCAAGATCCGCACATTAGACTAGCTAGAGATATTGCTGATAGATTTGAACAAGAACTTGGATTTAAAAGACCTGCTTCAATGTATCATAAATTTATAACAGGTCTTGATGGTAATAAAATGAGTAGCTCTAGACCAGATTATGCTATCTTCCTACTAGACGATCTGGATATTGTTAAGAAAAAAATATTCAATGCATTAACAGGCGGTAGAGCTACTGCTGAAGAACAACGTAGATTAGGAGGAGAACCTTCTAAATGCTCTATTTACCAACTATATATGTATTTTATCGATAACGATAGTGAAATCATTGAAGTATATAACGATTGTATAAATGGTAAAGTACTATGTGGTGTGTGTAAAAAGAGAATTGTCGATAAAATCATTGATATTCTTAAAGAACATCAGAAAAGATACTATGAAATACGTGAATCCGATTTATTGAAAAAAATAGTTGAAATACCTAATTTTTAATACAAGATCTCTTCCAAAAACTTTCTAGTTGATTCTACTGGATTATCTGATTTAACAATAGCTCCTCCAACTATAATTATATCAACACCTATATCAACTAGTTTCCTAGCATCACCGTGTTTAATACCACCTGCAACAGCTAGTTTACACGATACTTTATCTCTAATACTCTTCAATTCCTGGATTAAATCTATTGCCGTTAAACCTCTTTTCCTCTGAACATCGACACCTATATGGTAGAGTATGATGTCTATATTCATATTATTCAACTCGATAGCTCTCTCATATGGAGCCGGGTGATTTATTAAATCTACTATTACTCTCCTTCCATACTCTCTCGCTTTACTCAACGCATCTAGAATAGTTTCATTATCTGAAACACCTAGAACGGTTACTGCATCAGCACCGGCTTTATAGAATATTTCAGCTTCTAAACCACCAGTATCCATAGTCTTAGTATCGGCTACTATAAAGCAATTAGTTAATTCTTTCAAAGATTTAACAACTAGTTTACCCCATGATTTCAACAAAGGAGTCCCGGCTTCAATCCATATGTTTGAACAACCAAAGTTTTTAACTATACTTGTTGCTATCTCAATTGCTTTAAATAAATCAGTTAAATCAAGTGCTATCTGTAGTATTGGTTTCACAATCTTCTTCCTCTAACTAGTCTATACAGTATGAAACCGAGAACTGATGCTACAGTAGCTAGTGAAATAATTATCGCTATTATAACATATGGATTAACACCTATTGTCTTAAGATTAACGTATCTAAAAACTACTATGTCTCTACTACCTCGTCTAAACACTACTGTAAAACGTGTTTCATTACTACCTATTGAATGAATAACATAGTATTCGTTAAAGAATATATCCGTTAATCTATTATCGGAAAACTCTAGTGGTTTAACAACTATCTCATACGTACCTGAGTAAACATATAGATCTATCGACGGCTCTTTAACAGTAATTCTACGTATATTACCGTATTTATCTTTCAATTCAATCACAACTGGATTATCTCTAACAGACTCCATTAGTTTGAAATTCTCATCTACAATAAGTAGTGTTATCCAAGTAATGGGAGTTATTTTAAAGTCAATATTAATAACGATATCACTATATATTGGTACAATTGCTTCATCTATTGATACATTATTAATAAATGTTTCCTCATATATATAGAATCCACTACGAGTGAATCCGTAACTCGGATCTATTTTAAATCTATATAACCCGGGTTTATCTATTTGAAAAGATAATTCAAGTAGACTATACGATAGATCAATTGATTTAAGTAATTCTAAACTACCGTTCTCAAGAATTCTATAAATACTCAGATTAGCGTTAGGATACATATCTATTGATGGTAATTGTATATTTAAATCAACTCTATAAGGTGGATTCTTGTATTCCGGTAGATCGGGTGGTGTGAAAACAGCTTTCTCTAGAAGAACTCTTTTAAGACCCATAATATTGAGTTCTTTCAAAAAAATATCTGTTAATGGACCCGCGTATATTCTAAAACTAAAAGTAATATTACTTCCTGGTTTAATACTAAACGAGTAGAGTTCTAATCTAGCAATACTTGCACCAATCTCAGTACCTGGTCTTTTAATTGTATATAGATAAGCTCCATACGTGTATTCAATAGTGTTCTGATCGAGTGGTATTATGAGTAAAGCCTGTAGTTGTATATCATCATCAATACTTGAAACTAAACCAACTAAATTGATTCTACCTTTAGATACAATCAATATACTTTCATTCTGATAAACAGTGAAACCTCCACCTATATTTCCAATAATCTGGAAGTCGTCTGAAAAATCATTGTCGAAACACGATGAAACTTCTAGGAAAAACGATACCGGTCTATTATATTCACGGGAAAGGTCGAAAAATACTTCTTGATTCTCGTTATTAATAAATATGTATTTAGCGTCAAAATATGGTTTATCATAGTAGAAAGTATATTCTTTAATTAACGTTACATTAAGACCCTTAGCTAAACCAATTGTTAAACTCGTAGGCATTCTTACAACTAATTTATATGGAGTATTCTCAACAATACTCATGTTAATCAATTTGATAAGAATAGCGCCAGGCCACCATTCAATAATCTCTCTAGAAGCCTCCGGTGGAGGTATTATTTCGTAGAAAACAGTGTTTCTAATTATACCTTCTTTAAAAAACCTAGTTGAGGAAATCGTGTTATCTCTATATTGATAGCTTTCAATAAAACCACCGTAGATTGTATTAAGATTTATAGTTGTAAAATATGTTTTAACACTAAATCTACCGGTGACTCTTTCATATTTTAAACTTGAAGAATTATTTATGAAAAATGCTTCTATTGGATGCAGTAGGATCAAGAACGTTGTAAATAGTATTAACAGTGACTTACACACTACGTATCCACCAATATAGATATGATAAACATAGTTATTAAATATTTATATTTATTTATTTATACCTAATCATCAATACTATTGGTGTAAAATATTGAATCTAGATATTAAAACGGTTAAAAAAGAGATCAGGGAGAGGATTTGGAGAGAATTAGAGATTAGAAATATAGCTAGACCTCCGAGACCGGTTTACAATAGAATACCTAATTTTCAAGGTGCTGAAAAAGCTGCTGATAGATTATTTAAAACAAGTTTTTGGATGAAATCAAGTATTGTTAAGATAAACCCGGATTCTCCTCAGAGAATTATTAGATACCGGGCTTTAGTTGATGGTAAAATGGTTTTAATGCCTACACCTAGGTTAAAACAAGGTTTCATAATACTAGATCCTAGGGTTATCCCCTTCAATAAGTATAGTTATGCTTCAACTATTAAAGGAGCATTTAAATACGGTAGAATTGTTTCGATAAAACAATTACCGAGAGTAGATCTTGTTATAACGGGTTGTGTAGCTGTTGATTTAAAAGGAAATCGTATTGGTAAAGGCGGTGGTTATGGAGAACTGGAATACGCTATTCTGAAAGAACTTGATTTAATAAACGATAATACTCCTGTAGCTACAACTGTACATGATATACAGATCGTAGATAATATTCCGAGAGAAGAATATGATTTAACTGTCGATATCATAGCTACTCCAACTCGTTTAATAAAAATAGAACCGAGACCTGTTAAACCCCGGGGAATTTATTGGAATAAACTTGGTGATAAAATTGAATTAAATATTATTAAAGAAATATATGAAATACTAAAGGAAAAAAGATTGTAAAAGGTGGTTGAATGAAGAATATTGATTACGATAAGTTGATGGAGAATATTGTTAACAATGTTAACGAGTATTTGAATAAACTATTCGATAAATATGTAGTTGAAGCAGAAAACATATCGTCTGTTTTAACAAACATACCTCTTATTGCTAGAGATTTTACACTACGTGGAGGTAAGAGATTACGCGCTATTCTAGTATACATTGGTTACTGGAGCGTTGAATGGGGTGTTGAATCAATGAATGTTTTAAAACTTGCATCTATGATCGAGTTTCTACAGAGCTATCTACTCGTACACGATGATATAATGGATCGAGATGAAATAAGACGAGGTGGTCCAACTGTACATGTTTGGTTTAGAAACAAGTGTTTTGATGAAAAACTAGCTGGTGATTGTTATCACTATGGTTTATCGCAAGCGATAACTGTAGGAGATTATTTAGAATCGCTAGCTGTAAACATGTTTTCAGAACTAGACCTACCTGTTAATGTAATCAAAGATCTTATTAAAACATATACACACGCGTTGAGAACAGTATCTTATGGTCAATTCCTAGACGTATTGTTTTCAAATAAACCATTGAGTGAAGTGAGTGAAGAAGATGTTTTACTTATACATAAACTCAAAACTGCTTCATATAGTGTTGAAACTCCATTACATATCGGTGCAATAGCTAGCACTAAGTATACTCGAGAATTACTCAATGAACTAACTGATTACGCAATACCAGCTGGTATTGTTTTTCAATTAAAAGACGATATACTGGGTTTATTCGGAGATGTTTCTAAAACCGGTAAACCGATTGGTAGCGATGTTCGTGAGAAGAAGAAGACTATTTTAATAATACATGCTTATAGAAACGCCAGTAGATCTGATCAATTGTTTCTAGAACAAGTTTTTGAACGTAAAAGTAGTAATGAGATTAGTTTAGATGATATTATTAGAGTTCAAAACATTGTTCGAGATACGGGTAGTTTAGACTATGTCTACAAGCTAATGGAGAGAGAATCGGTTAAAGCATTGAAAACTCTTAGAGAATCTAGTTATATAAATGATAATGCTAAGAAAATCCTAGAGTATTTACTAGAATTATTTATGAAGAGAGAGAAGTAGTTATGACGGGAAAGAAACGTGGAGAGATAGAAAATTGGTTGAAAAAAGTATTCTTCCACGGACCCCGTAATGAGTATGTTGTATACATTAGGTTTAGAACAAATAGTGGTTTAGAATACAGAGCTATACCTGTTGAATTAATAGATGATATACGTGATGGATATATTGTTATTGGAGATGATAAGATTCCATACCATAGAGTTGTTTTTATAAAAAAGAAAAACGGTAGTGTCGTATACTCTAGGTTGAGTAGTGGAGAACTAGATCCATCCACGTAGTTTCATAGCTTTAACAACACGGTCAACAGCTATAGTGTAAGCAGCTATTCTCATAGGATACTCGCTATACTTCTTCTGCCATTCATCGTAAACTAGGTTAAAGTTCTTTGTCATTATTTTATCAAGTCTATCTAATGCCTCTTCATCTGAAAGCCAATTACCCATTCTATTATTACACCATTCTATCCAACTCATAGTTACACCACCGGCGTTAGCTAATATATCTGGAATAACGATAACATCTCTATTATGTAGTATTTTATCTGCTTCCGGAGTTGTGGGTCCATTAGCTCCTTCACTTATTATCTTAGCTTTAACTCTCGCAGCATTATGTTCAGTAATAACGTTCTCTATAGCAGCCGGTACGAGTATATCGACCGGTAGTTCGAGTAATTCCAAGTGATTTGCAGATACTTTCACATCCGATTTCCTATAATTAATCACGGAATCTGTTTGTTGTTTAACTTTAATAACTTCATCTATATCTAAACCCTTCGGGTCGTAGATGTATCCCTTACTATCACTAACAGCTACGACGTTAGCACCCCATTCAGCTAAATACTTAGCTGCATACATACCTACGTTGCCGAAACCGTGGACGGCAACAGTCTTACCCTCTAAACTTCCAAATACTCTCTTAGCTGCTTCACGTGCAACAAGTGCTGTACCGTAACCAGTACTAACTACTCTAACATATAGACCTCCGAGTTCAACAGGTTTAGCTGTTACAACACCCCATGCTGGGTAACCAGCTATTTTACTATACTCATCGTAATACCACGCCATTGTCTGTGGATTAGTATATACATCTGGAGCGGGAATATCAATATCTTCACCAACTTCTCTAGCTATAGCTGCGAAATATTTCCTACTAAGTTCTTCGATCTCTCTCTGACTTAACTGCTTCGGATCAACTCTTACAGAACCCTTACCTCCACCGTAAGGTAGACCTGCTAATGAACATTTCCAAGTCATCCAGATTGATAAAGCAACTGTTTCACCAGCTGTAGCGTTTGGACTGTATCTTACACCGCCTTTATATGGACCTAGTGCTGAATTATGCTGAGACCTCCATCCAATGAATACTTCAATCTTACCATTATCTCTCCTAATCGGTATTTTAACTTGAATAAGTTTCTCAGGGTGTCTAAGTATTTCAACAATCTCATCTGATAGACCGAGTATTTGAGCTGATTCACGTAGTTGTTTAACAGCCATTTGATAAGTAGGGTCTGCTTCATATAGAGAAGCATATTCTTCAACCATGTTGAAACCACCGTTTATATATGTATTTAAACCGAGTTTTTAACTCTAACTAATAGAGTAGAAAGCGATCAGTCCTCACACGGCTCTTCACTATAATCTGAACCGAAGTCGTTCATCATTATCCAATAATATAGTATTGAGTATTTTAATTAATAAAATTATTCAAATAATTAATAATAAGAGGGTTGTTTATGAAACCAGCTGTTATAATCATAGATATGTTGTATGAATTTGTAAAAGGTAGGTTGAAAAGCCCTGAAGCTGAGAAAATAATCCCTGTTGTGAAAACAATTATTGAGAAAGCGCGTGTTAAGAACATACCTGTAATATATGTTGCCGACCAGCATATACCATACGATTTCGAACTCAGAATATGGGGTCCGCACGCTATGTTAAACGATCTGGAATCTAGAATTATAGATGAATTAAAACCAAGTAGTAGAGATATAGTATTGTATAAGAGAAGCTATAGTGGTTTCAGAGATACTGGATTAGACAATATTTTAAAATCAATGAGAGTTGATACAGTTATTCTAACTGGAATACATACACATATATGTGTACTACACACAGCTTGGGATGCTTTCTACCACGGATATAACATCATAGTCGTTAAAGACGCTGTAGCAGCTTTCAGTAAAGAGGATCACGAATACGCTCTCAAATACATGGAGAAAATTTATGGTGCTAGAATAGTTGATTTTAAAGAACTAATGAATATACTGGAGACAGAAGTTGAAATGCAATAAACTCGTTGAACTATCTAATTTAATAGATTTAAATAATTTGAACGCATTGACTACGATATACGTATACATATCGGAGAAATGTATAGGTAGAGTGGCTTTATCTAAAATACTAGGTGTAGGCGAAAGAGAAGCACGTAGTGTAATCAACTATTTGAAGAATACAAATATTCTCACAGGTAGAGAGGAAACTTGTATAAACATAGAGTTGATCGATAAATATGGTTTAAAAATTAATACAGTAGAGATAGGTAGATACAACTTATCATTAATTAAAATAGAAGACCGTGATTTAATAAACTATATTATGAAACACATCGTTAAACTAAGAGACCATTTAGTTATCAGAACACAAAATCCATATTCAATAGAAATAATAGGTTTCTACAACGGTTTTAAACACGTTATACCAGGTTTACCAAATTATCTATATGATCAATACCTAGAGATACTTGTTAAACAGAGAATGAGTAAAAATACTCTATTTATACTATGGAATCAGTATAGGAAATATTACTGTGAAGCATATGTTACGAATAGTTTATATAATATTTGTTTAGATATATTGAGAAAATAATTTGAGTAATATATTAACTATTTAACGAAAACTATCGAGAATGAATTATTATACTATGGATATTCTTTAGATGATAAATATTTTCTATACAATCGATCCGGTAGTTTACAGATATTTTTTAGACAATCTAATTCCACGGGATGTGGTTTAGCAACAATTATTAAACTATGTGGTGGTTTAGGATATTGATAATCCCTCAGATCTGGAAGTATATCTGCAACTATGTATTCATCAATAGTCCCTATTCTAGCTAAACCTACTCCGATTATTCTATCTAATAAATTCTTGTAATCAAGATCTAGAAGTAGGTTAACAGCTTCAGGTATAGACATATACTTATTCTCATCACTTCTATAATCGAGTAATACGAGTGTATGTAGGTTTCTAGTAATATTATCATAGATTACGTCTACTACAGAATAAGGTTTAGAAACATCTGGATAAACCAAAGTAACTGTTTTACCGAATCTATAAGACTGTAATCCAGTTCGAGAAATAGCTAGCGTATGGATGGATAAACCATTAACAACAATTACTTTTACATTACTCTTAAGTGCTTCAACACGGATAGCATCATGTGTAGTTGCTATAAATGGATCGCCGGGTACTAGAATAGCTATATTTCTAAACCTAGCTTCTTCAATTATATCGTTAATCGCTCTACTCTCGAGATCCTTTCTCTCCGCTAAAACTATTTCAACGCTCTTATTACAAGTGATATTTTTGATAAAATCTATATCAAATCCATCTGTAAAACCCGTGTAGGTATCTATGATTACTTTATCAACATTATTCAACCAGTAAATAGCTTCTAAAGTAAGGTGTTTAATAGATAAACCCAATCCTATGAAAATAAGCATTAAAACCATCTCAGAATCTGGAGAGATATGATACGATAGCCAAGAGTATGATAATAGATATAGCTGCCAGGATTATAGTAGGCATTATGTAGTTAAGTGATTTATTATTCCTATTAACCGTGTAATTACCGATACTATTCTGAAGCACAGCTACGTAATCGGAGTAAAATACTAGATTTGTTGAAAACAATTCATTATCGTTTCTCATAGCTCTCAAAGATATGAGTAAGCCAGTATAGTAATCTACTTTAACTTCATAGAAAATTCCTTCAGAAACTCCGTTTAAAACAGTAACTAAAGCATTTATCCTCGAACTACCAATACCTATCGATTCTTCAGATGTCCTATTTACTTTCAAAATAAGTATTTTAGCACCAATAGGTTCATCGTCCGCAACTCTATTGTTCCAATTAGTAACAGGTATTGTAACATATACAACACCATTAAAATCTCCAGCACTTTTATCAGCAATACTCAAAACTCTAGATAAATCCCATGAACTAATAGATCTATATAGTTTAGCTATAGTTATTCCAGAAGTAGAGTTAGAGTATCTAATATATATATCGAAATAAGACTTATCTGCAACATATTTATCTCGAATCTCTATTTCAAAATAATCAGTATAAACGATATCGCCTACTCGATATTTAATCTCATATAGTAATCTATCACCTTTATCTAAAACATTCTCAACACTAGAATCAACTATAGATATTAACAAAAATAGAAAAACAATTAAAACAAAAAAGTATCTAAACATTTTTACACCAATTTACTTTTATAAAATATGATAAGTTGATTCAATTTAAATAGATTATCCAAAACAATCCATATATCAATCAATCTCTATCAACTCTCTCAATATATTGAAAACACTCTTTATTAAAACATCCGTTTCTCTCACATTTAACCTAAAATCTCTAGAATAGAAAGCGCCTTCAACAATAGCATCTTCTCCAGGCTCTGCTATAACAACAATAGTTCTGTAAATACATACTTTTACAGAACCTATCTCTCTACAAGCCATTATCTCTCTACTCCTCCTCAAATATATTGGAACATATCCTTCAACTCTCTTAATATTCAATGGATCGAGAACATTGACCTCAGTGTAGTAATCATAGTATTTAACAACAATATAGTATTTAGATTTTTTCAAAACAGCTATAAAAGGTAGTGGTGTTGTTTCAAGCAATTCAACTCTATCACTGTTAAGCATAATAGATAATTTCTCAATAAAATCTGTAAAACGATAAGCTAGATTATTCATCCTACCAATACTCTTCTTAGCAATAATGAAAGCGATAGTATTAACAATCACGAATATCAGTGAAAAAGCGATTACATAGTATATTAATCCTTTTATTTTGAAAATACTAGTTAGAACACTTGTAAAAACAATAGAAACAACTCCTAGAACAACTGATATAATTAAACCTGTATAT
>Ga0105162_1000852_pt1 | contig 18566 bp, 11 predicted proteins | sample JNZ201metaG_FD_81532 | JGI IMG/M metagenome (GOLD analysis project Ga0105162, IMG submission 81532) | Hot spring microbial communities from Jinze hot spring, China to study Microbial Dark Matter (Phase II) - JNZ 20120812A | ecosystem: Environmental > Aquatic > Thermal springs > Hot (42-90C) >...
TCAGCCAAAAATTATTTTAATGTGATAAATTTATCTTCGTGAAATTTGCTATTGAAATTCTCTGATTATTCTTTCAACTTCTTCCTCTGTTATGCCAGAGCCGTAAATTTTTCTTTCGGTTGTCTGATGTGAAAAGTCCTGTGTTTGTTTCGCAGACCAAACGGGAGTATTTCCTGCTTTTAATTTTATCCTTTCTTCAATTTCTTCAATTATGCTTTTTGAAAATTTATCCGTTGTTGATGAAGCGAATCGTTTAGAATCAGAAGTGTGAATTCTATTCCCTTCAATGTCGTGTAAAGGAATTAATTCGTATGCGAGGCGTTTTATTTGGATAAGATGCTTTGCAGTTACATTTTCTGATATGATAGAATGCCCAAGCGTTCCTGGACCAAGCGTCATTGATGGATCAAGACCTGTTGTGTATCCGACTGCACCAAGAGCAGCAACTGTGTTAACGAGAACTCTAAAAGCCGGTTTTTCAAGCGCAAACTTTACAATTATATCAGGATCACTTGAATGAATAACCATCGTATGTCCCAAACCTCCAAATTCAAGAAGTTCAATACATTTATGGCATCCTTCTCTCCATCCATCAACGGTGTAAAAGGCAAGAATTGGTGATAATTTCTCAACAGAAAGCGGGTATTGTTTTCCGACGCCTTCAAGTTCGGCAATTAAGACAGTTGTTTGTTCCGGGACTGTGAAACCCGCTTTTTGAGCGATGTAAGCTGCTGGTTTTCCAACTATTTCTGGATTAATTCCGCCTTGTGGTGTTAAGATAATTTTTTCAAGTTTTTCTTTTTCAGCGGGATTACAAAAATAAGCACCGCGTTGTTTAAATTCATAAATTACCTGTTCTCTTATAGGCGAGTCGCAGACGACTGCATTTTCGGCTGAGCAAAGCGTTCCATAATCAAAGGTTTTTCCGAAAATTATATCAGCAACTGCTTTTTTTATGTTTGCTGTTCTTTCAATAAAGGCGGGGACATTTCCAGAGCCAACTCCATAAGCTGGTTTTCCGATGCTATAAACCATCTTCACCATTTGTGTGCTTCCGGTTGCAAGTATCAAAGAGACATCGCGATGTTTTAAAAGCTCCATCGTTCCTTCAATAGTAACTTCGGTCAGACACTGAAAAAGATTTCTTGGTGCGCCGGCTTTTTCAGCTGCACTTTGCATAACTTGAATTGCTTCATAAGTGCATTTTACGGCTCTTGGATGCGGGCTTACGACGAGAGCATTTCTTGTTTTTGCAGAGATCAATGCCTTAAACATTGCGGTTGAAGTTGGGTTTGTCGTGGGAATAAGAGCAGAGATTACGCCCATTGGTTCAGCAATTTCAACGACTCTTTTTGCTTTATCATAGTTTATTACGCCGACGGTTTTGAGATTTTTTATTGATTCGTATGTAAATTTCGTGGCAAATTCATTTTTAAGTTTTTTATCTTCCCATCTACCAATGCCTGTTTCTTCAACCGCAAGTTTTGCAAGTCGCTCCGATGCTTCATAACCGGCTTCAAACATAGCGCGGACAATTTTATCAACTTGTTCCTGTGAATAATTTTTGTATTCAAGAAATGCTTCTTTTGCTTTTGCAACGAGTTCACGCGCTTGCTGAATTGAAATTAAATCTTTGTGTGTGATTTCAATTGGCATAATTAAAATTTCATTTTTGTTATTCCATTAAAATTGAAGCAGGATGCCATAAACTTAACCCGCTTTGTTCATCATAAACTCTTTCAAGGATTTCTCCTTCGTATTCCTCAATTATCAATTCACACGCAAAAATCTCCGTTCCAATCATAAGATGTCCGCCAAAACATCTACCTTGATTATCCGCAAGGGCAATGTGGCAATGGACGAACGGTTGCCCATTTAAAACGCTTACATTTCCAATGCAACTTACAATTTCCATTTCCTGGTTTATTTCGAGATTGTGATATTTCTTTTCAACCTGGTCATAAAAAGCGATGACAGCTTTTTTGACTGCGCCGATTGCTGTTATTTTTCCAATTTTGATGTTTTCTTCTTTACAGATTTTCGTTATGCTTTCAAGTAAATCAGCCCCCTGCGGGAGACGACCGATATAAGTCCGACGGATTGAGTATTGTTTTCTTGACATTAAATTTCTCCTTGTTTAGTTATCAAATAAACCGGGTTGTTTGTCCGATCTTGTTTTTATAAACCCAAAATGACGATATGCGAGTTCTGTTGCAACTCTTCCCCGCGGTGTTCTTTTGATAAATCCTTCTTGAATAAGATACGGCTCATAAACTTCTTCAATTGTTCCTTCTTCTTCTCCAACTGCGACGGCAATTGTTCCAATGCCAACAGGACCGCCGTTATATTTTTCAATGATCGTGAGAAGAATTCTTTTGTCCATATCATCAAGACCGTGTTCATCAACATCAAGAGCTTTTAAAGCATATTCAGCGACTTCTTTTGTAATGATTCCGCCGAATTGAGCAAGTTTTTCATCAGCTTGAGCGAAATCCCTTGCTCTTTTAAGTAATCTGTTAGCAATTCTGGGTGTTCCTCTTGATCGTTTTGCTATTTCATAGGCGCCTTCTTCGGTTATCTGAATTTGTAAAATTTTTGCAGAGCGTTTTATAATTTGACAAAGTTCATCGGGTGAGTAATAATCCAATCTTGCGCTTATTCCAAATCTTGCTCTTAATGGTGCTGTTAAAAGTCCTGCTCTTGTGGTTGCCCCAACAAGCGTAAATCTCGGAAGGTTTAACTTAACACTTCTCGCATTTGGTCCTGTGTCAATCACAATGTCAATTTTGAAATCTTCCATCGCTGAGTAAAGATATTCTTCAACGACAGGGCTTAATCTATGGATTTCATCAATGAAAAGAACTTCTCTATCGGTTAGAGTTGTTAAGATTCCAGCAAGGTCTCCGGGTTTTTCAATTACAGGACCTGATGTAACTTTTATACCAACGCCGAGTTCATTTGCGATTATATAAGCAAGCGTTGTTTTGCCAAGTCCAGGTGGACCTGTTAAAAGCACATGGTCAAGTGGATCGCCACGCATTTTCGCTGCTTGAATGAAAACTTTTAAATTGTTCACAATTTTTTCTTGCCCGACGAAATCTTCAAATCTAAGTGGTCTTAATTGTTGGTCAACTTCAACATCAATTTCAAGTTTTTCAGGATTTGTATAGCTTGACTTCGGCATAGTGATTTCGGGCTAATTTTTTGTTTAATTTAAAAACATTAAAAAAGAATGTCAAACTTTGTGGTAACTCACCCCCTAACCCCCTCTCTATTTCATAGAGAGGGGGAATTAAAGGGGGTGAGTAAGAGAACTCACCCCCGTCCTTCGGACACCCCCTCTCTATGCGATAGAGAGGGGGAAGGGGGTGAGTAAAAAAATTAACTCACCAACTTTCTATTCCGTAGAGATGTCCGAAGGACTCCTTCGGAGGGGAAGGGGGGTGAGTAGGAAAACTCACCTTGTTCTTTGGACATCCCTCTCTATGAGATGAAGAGTGCGAAAGTGAGTAGGATAACTTATCCCCGTCCTTCGGACACCCCCTCTCTATGCGATAGAGAGGTCCGAAGGACTCTCCGAAGGAGTCCATACGAACCTTCGGAGGGGAAGGGAGGTGAGTAAGAAAACTTAACTTTAAAAAATGCAGTGGCTATATTGACAAAATTTTTTCTTTTTTTTAAATTTTCACTGTAAAAGGAACATAAAACGGATGGTGATATGAGATACAAAATCGCAATTTTAATTTTGCTTTTAAGCGTTTCGCTTTTCTCACAGCAAAGGGGAATTGGTTTAAGGGAAAGCGGTGGACAAAGTTTACAAAGTTTTTATCAGGAGTCGTGGGCAATCGTGATCGGAATTGATAACTATCTTAAAGCGCCGAAGTTAAGATACGCTGTTAAAGATGCAAGAGGTGTTGCGCAGGTTCTAGTGGAAAATTATGGCTTTAAAAAGGAAAATGTGATTGAGTTATACGATCAACGGGCGACGAAAGAAGGCATTATGAGAGCATTTGATAGGATAAGGCAAAGAGCTGATAAAGAGGATAGAGTTTTTGTGTTTTTCGCAGGTCACGGGATAACCGTGCAACTTCCAGATGGAAGAGAAAGAGGTTATATACTTCCTTATGATGGCTCACAGAGTGAATTGATAGCGAGTGCGATTTCAACGGATCAATTAAATGAGATAAGTCAATTGATAAGGGCGAAACATTTGTTTTTTGTTATGGATGCTTGCTATGGTGGTTTAATTTTTGCAAGGGCTCAACCGATAACAGCTGAGGCAGTTGAATATGTTAAGGTTATAACAACAAGAAAAGCAAGGAAAGCACTTACAGCTGGAGGCAGAGATCAAACTGTTTTTGACACTGGTCCTGGTGGACATAGCGTTTTCACATATTATTTCATTGATGCATTGCAAAATATGAGCGCAGATCTTAACAAGGACGGGATTATAACAACCTATGAATTAAACGAATACATTGCACCTCGTGTGACCGCTGAAACAGGGAGGTCTCAAACACCTGAATATGGAATTCTTGCTGGGGATATGGGTGGTGATTTTGTTTTTATTCCGACGAAAACGAGTGTTCTTAATGTCAATGCAACTGTTAAATTTAAGGTCAAGCCGGAAGATGCAAAAGTTTATGTAAATGATAAATACATTGGTTCAGGGGCTGAATTTAGAAGTGAGATTGAAAAAGGAAAAGTTAAGTTCAGGGTTGAGAGGGAAGGTTATGAAACGATTGAGATGGTTTATACTTTAAATCAAGATGAGATGGAGTTTAACTTTGAGCTTGTGCCAATAGTTGCAATTGTTAAAATAGAAACAGAGCCGGCAGAGGCAATCGTTATTGCAAATGGAAATAAAATTGGGGTTACCCCAGTTAGTTTTGAGCTAAAATATGGAAGTTATGAAATTGAAGTAACGAAGCCTGGATACAAAAGTCAAACTATGAAGGTTGATGTAAGAAGAAGTGAAGCAATTGTTCGTAAGATAAAGCTTGAAGAGACAGCCGAAACGAAGGCGATGAGAATTTATAGGTCAAGGTTGGGTTTGAAAAATAATTTAACTTATACTGGTGCGGGTTTAACTCTTGTTTCAGCTGGCGTTGCTGTTGCATTTCATATAAAATCAGAAGATGCATACAGCAAATATCAAAGCGCAGTTGAAGTTGAAAAGATGAGAATGTATAAAAATGATTACAAAAAATTTGTTACTTTTCGGAATATATCAATTGGGGTAGGTGTTGTCTTCGGGGCATTGACAGTTTACAATGCTTTGAGAAAGGTAAGTTATGAAGAGATATATCAAAAAGTTAGAGAGAACAAGTTAAGTTTTGAGATGAGAGATTATGATTATGTTGGTTTTGTTCCTATGTTAAGTTTGAAGTTAAGGATTTGACTCACCCCCGTCCTTCGGACATCCCCTCTCTACTTTGTAGAGAGGGGACAGGGGGGTGAGTAAAATCAAAAACTAAAAAATGGTGAAGTCATATGAAGGCAAAGTTAATTTTTTCGGTGATTTCACTTTTACTTACGATCTCTGTTAACTTTGCATTTGCACAAAATCCAGAGTGGGTTAGTTTTAGTGCAGGTAGTTATATTTATACTATCGTAGTTGAGGGAAATTATATCTGGGTTGGAACAGACGGAGGGCTTGTTAAGATTGATAGAACATCTGGTATGACTTTTTATAACACATCAAATTCAGGTTTACCAGATAATGATGTTTATGCCATAGCGATAGATGGACAAGGAAACAAATGGATTGGGACATGGGGAGGAGGAGTTGCAAAGTTTGATGGAGTAAATTGGACTGTTTATAACAGATGGTATTCAGGTTTGCCAAGTAATTATGTTCGTGCCATAGCGATAGATGGACAAGGGAACAAATGGATTGGGACAAGTGGAGGAGGACTTGCAAAGTTTGATGGAGTAATTTGGACTGTTTATAACACAGGGAATTCAGGTTTGCCAGATAATGATGTTCTTGTCATAGCGATAGATGGACAAGGAAACAAATGGATTGGGACATATGGAGGACTTGCAAAGTTTGATGGAGTAAATTGGACTGTTTATAAAAAATCAATTTTGAGTTTACCGGATAACCGTGTTTATGCTATAGCCATAGATAGAGAGGGAAACAAATGGATCGGGACAGGAGGAGGTCTTGCAAAGTTTGACGGAGTAAGTTGGACCGTTTATAGTAGGTCAAATTCAGGTTTGCCAAGTGATACTGTTCTTGCCATAGCGATAGATGGACAAGGAAACAAATGGATTGGGACAGATGGAGGAGGACTTGCAAAGTTTGATGGAGTAAATTGGACTGTTTATAATACATCAAATTCAGGTTTGCCAAGTAATTATATTAATGCCATAGCTATAGATGCAATGGAAAACAAATGGATTGGGACAAATGGAGGAGGGCTTGTGGTATATCGTGAGGGTGGGGTTATTTTGGTTGGAAAACCAATAATAAATGTTAAAACAAATAATCTAAATTTTGGATTTGGGTATTTAAATGTTACAAAATATAATACACTGAAGGTTTTTAATACTGGTTATGATACCTTAAAAATAACAGGAATTTATACTACAGACATAAGATTCAGATACGAAGGAGGGTTGCCAGTGGTTGTGTTACCTGGAGATTCGGCTGGACTCGTTTTCAGTTTCAGACCAAATGTATCTGGTGAATATGTTGATACAGCAGTGATAGTTAGCAATTCATCTGTTAATTCAAATTTGAAAGTTGCGTTAAGAGGAAGAGGGGTAAAGCCACCTTATATTTCATCATCTTTAGATACATTGAGATTTGGGAGGGTTTTTGTGTCAGATTCAGTGAGTTTGAGTTTTAAGTTATACAATTCTGGGGAGATAGACAGTGTTAGGATATTTAGGGTTGAGGTTAATGAGCCATTTTATGTTGAGACATTTTCTTCTTTGATAGGACCTGGGGATAGCGGAGTTGTAAGAGTTAAGTTTAAACCAATTTCAGGTGGAGAGTTTACAAGTGAGATGAGGATAATAAGCAATGCTTGGAATGATACATTTAGGGTATATGTTAGTGGAATTGCTTCTCCAGTGGTGGTTAATTCATTTAGAAATGTTCAATCTGGTGTTTTGAAGTTTGTTTATCGTGTTAGAACAGTTGAAGTTTTAAATTTGACAAATTTTGAGTATTCAACTGATGGAGGTTCAAGTTGGAAGGTGGGTTCAAATATAAGCGGGAGGTTAAACAATATAACTGGTGATGTAATAGATACGATTTACTGGGATAGTAGGGGGAATTTATCTGGATATGAGGGATTTGTTAAGGTAAGATTTAAGTTCAGTTCAGGGACGAATGATTATTTTGTTAATGTTGATGGTGTAGGAGTTGATAATCTTGCACCGAGGTTTGAAGGGGTGGTAAGCGGTTCAGGTGATACGAACAGGGTTAGATTGGTTTGGAGGAGGGCATTAGATATGAGTTTGATAAGATACAGGATTTATTATTCCGCTAATTCAGGTGTGTATAATTTCAATAATCCAGCGTTTGAGGTTTCAGATACATTTGCAGTTGTGAGTGGATTGGAGAACTTTAGGAGATATTATTTTGTGGTTAGAGCTGTTGATGAGTTTGGCAATATGGATACAAATAAAGTTGAGATAAGTGTTATTCCAGGGTTTAGGGCAAGTATTACATCTTTGTCTGTTTTAAGTGATAAATTGAGTGGAGATGTTAGGATTGTTTACAAGGTTAATTCAGTCAATGGAGATAGCGTAGGGTTGAGGTTTTATTATTCACTTGATGGTGGTGTAAATTGGTTTAGTTCAGTTAATTTGATTGGTGGTGATAGGAAGATTACAAGTTTTCCGCATACAGATACGCTTGTATGGAGGAGTAAGCTTGACACTATGGTTGAGACAAATAGATGTGTGGTTAAGATAGTTCCAGGGGGAAGAGGTGGAACTGGGGATGAGATGAGATCAGGTGAATTTACACTTGATAATCTCGCACCGAGGTTTGGAGGGATAAAGTCAGGTGTGAATTTGCCGTTTAACAAAGTCGTTTTAAAATGGGATGAGGCAATTGATATTAGTAAACCGTTAAGATATAAAATTTTTGTATCAAGCACAGGTCAATTTGATTTTACAAAGCCATATGCTGAAACGGATAAAGATTCTGTTTTAGTATCTGAGCTTGAGACATCAAGAAGTTATTATTTTGTTGTCAAGGTTTCAGATGCATTTGGTCAGGAGACAAGTTCAGGAGTTTACACTATGAAGGTTAATGCACTTTGCGATTACAACGGTGATAACAGGGTTGATGCATTTGATGTTGGAAGATATGTTAGTTTCTGGACAGATAAAAATTATTCTGCATCTGATATATATCCTTATGATGGACAAATTCCATATGTTGTTGTCCGAGGGGATGGAAAGCTTAATGTTGATGATATATTTACATTTACGAAGATGTGGGATTATTCACGCATAAGTGGATTGCCAAAGGTTGCAGTTGGTTTTGATGTTGATAATAGCGAAAGGAAGGAATTAAAAGTTAGACGGTTTGATGAGTTTATTTTCAGACCTGATGTTAAGGGTAGATTTATTTCGTATGGTTTTGAGATTAGGCATAAGGGGGTGAGGGTGATGGAATTTACAACATTGAGAGATGGGATATGTCTTGTTTATAGGGATAGTTTAAACGATGTTATTTATTTTGATTATGCCAAGATTGGCGGGATAGATGAGGTTGGGGATGGATTGTTCAGGATGAGGTTAGAGGGAGGGGATAGTGTGATTGTTAAGTTCGTTGCATATGATGAGAGTTCAATTGAGAGTGGCAAGAGTTCGTATGAGGTTGAGTATGTTTTGAAGTTTGAGGAAGTTCCGAGGGAGTATGCTTTGTATCAGAATTATCCGAATCCATTTAATCCTGTGACAGTGATAAAGTTTGATTTGCCAGAGAAGGTTTATGTTAGGTTGGTTGTGTATGATGTTGTTGGGAGGTTGGTGAAAGTTTTGTGTGATGGGGAATTTGATGCTGGTAGGCATAGTGTTAGTTTTGATGGGTCTGGATTATCAAGTGGAGTATATTTTTACAGAATTGAGGCGGGAAGATTTGTTAAGGTGATGAAGATGTTGTTGATGAAATGACTCACCCTCGTCCTTCGGACACCCCCTCTCTACTTTGTAGAGAGGGGGGGTGAGTAAGAGAACTCACCCTCGTCCTTACGGACACCCCCTCTCTATGCGATAGAGAGGAGGAAAGGAGGGTGTGTAGGACAACTCACCCCCGCTCTTACGAGCACCCCCTCTCTATGTGATAGAGAGGGGGTTGGGGGGTGAGTAAAATCAAAAACTAAACGGAGCAAAAAAATGAAAACGGTGAAAAAATTTCTCTTCGCGGTTTTATTACTTTTATCATCCTGTATGAAGCAATTTGACAATCCACTTGATCCAGAAAGCGCTGCTTATATTCCGCCGTCTGTTGAAATAACAAGCCCAGGTGAGAATGAAATTGTAAATTCAACGAGCGTAACTGTCTCGTGGATTGGCAACAAACCCGAAGCAAATGAATACAGGTATAGGTTGGTTGGGTACTCTGATTGGAGTCAGTGGACCACATTAACAAGCGCAACATTTAATTATCTTGACGATGTTGAATATACATTTGAAATAGAAGTAAGATACAAAGGTCAAAATGATGTCCGCAGATTTTCAAGGAAATTTAAAGTTGATGGTGTGAAAGGACCGACTTTAAAATTTTATAAATTGAGAAATGTGTTAACTTCTTCAGGTCAAGAATTTACAATTGATGTCTGGATTGAAGAGGTAAATCGTTTCAAGAGTGGAAGTTTCAAAGTTTATTTTAATCCAAATGAAGCATTGCTTGTCTCAGTTAGCAAAGGTGATTATGTTAGAAATTCTGGATTTGAACAAATTATAACTCCTGATTTTTCATTGCAAAAGACAATTGATGAAGCGAATACAAAAGGTTATGTTGAGATAACAACTGGTATACTTGCGACAAGTCAAGGTTTTGTTTCTTTAAGTGGAAGTGGAGATATTGTTAAGTTAAAATTTGTTGCGAGAGCATGGAGTGGAAGATTTCAGTTAAGAGATATTGATTTAAGAGATGAAAATGGGAATAAAATAAATGTTAATCCAACGCCGGAGGCAATTTACGAGGTGAGATAAAGTTTTGCGCCCCCACCCGGATTCGAACCGGGGTTCCGGGCTTGAAAAGCCCGTGTCCTAGGCCTCTAGACGATGGGGGCTTGGTGGGTGAGTAGCGGGACTCGAACCCGCAACCTCCAGGGCCACAACCTGGCGCTCTGACCAGTTGAGCTATACTCACCGTAAAAGCATTACAAATATAGAAAAATTTTTTCTGTTTTGCAAATTTTCTTAACTTTTGAAAAAACTTTCATCTGATGGAAAATTACATCGGCGTTGATGAATCAGGCAAAGGAGATTTCTTCGGTCCACTTGTTATAGCAGGGGTAGTGTCAAACGAAAACCTGAATAAAGAACTTGAAAAATTTGGTGTAAAAGATTCAAAAAAATTATCTGATAAAAGAGTTTTTGAACTTTCGGAGAAAATCAAGGAAGTTTGTATTGTCAATGTTGTGGTCATCAAGCCGAAAAGATATAATGAATTGACGGAAAAGTTAAATCTTAACAAACTCCTCGCTTGGGGGCATGCAAGGGTGATTGAAAATCTTTTGAAGGAAATTGAAAAAGTTGGTTTTAAATGTTCAAGTGCAATTTCAGATCAATTTGGTGATGAAAATTATCTTTTAAATTCGTTAATGCAAATGGGCAAAAAAATTAATTTAATTCAAACCCCAAAAGCAGACGAAACGGACATCGCTGTTGCATCCGCATCAATTCTTGCAAGGGCAGAATTTTTGAAACAGCTAAAAATTTTATCTGAAAAATATGGAATGAATTTTCCAAAAGGAGCAGGTCAAAATGTGATTAATTTTGCGAATGAGTTTGTGAAAAAATTCGGAAAAGATGAGCTAAAAAATGTTGCGAAAATCCATTTTAAAACCAAAAAACAAATTCTTTCTCAAAGTTTTTGATCACGCTGAAACAAATTGTCAATTTTTGAATTTTACGCTCTTTGTTTTTATATTTTTTGCAAGTCAGAGTGTCCAACAAAAGCCACCTATGAACAGGTATGAGCATTGATAGAATCAGGAATTTTTGCATTATTGCGCATATTGATCACGGAAAATCAACACTTGCAGATCGTCTCCTTGAGAAAACCAGAACCATTCCCGAAAGGCAGATGGTTGAACAGGTGCTTGATAATATGGATCTTGAAAGAGAGAGAGGAATCACGATAAAATCACATCCAATTCAGATGCGATATACTGCAAAAGATGGAAATGAGTATATTTTCAATTTGATAGATACACCAGGGCATGTTGATTTTTCTTATGAAGTGTCAAGAGCTCTTGCTGCAAGCGAAGGAGCAATTCTCGTGGTTGATGCAACTCAAGGAGTTGAAGCACAGACTATAAGCAATCTTTATATGGCTGTTGATGCTGGACTTGAGATTATTCCTGTGATAAATAAAATTGATCTTCCCGCTGCTAAAACGATGATTGAAACTGTGAAAGCACAGATCATAGATTTACTTGGTTGCAGAGAGGATGAAATTTTGCTTGTAAGTGCTAAAACTGGATATGGTGTTGATGAACTTCTTGAGGCAATTGTTCAGAGAATTCCACCGCCGAAAGGAAATCCAGAAGATCCGTTAAGGGCTTTAATTTTTGATTCAAAGTATGATTCATATCGTGGAGTTGTTGTTTATCTTCGTGTCTTTGATGGGGAACTTAAGGAGGGCGATAAAATTATGTTTTTTGCAAATGGAAAAGTTTTTGAAGCAGAAGAAGTTGGAATTTTAAAACTTGACAGAATCAGAACTGGAAAACTCACAACCGGAATGGTTGGATATTTAATCGCTGGTGTGAAAGATGTTCACGATACGAGAGTTGGCGATACAATTACAACAGCAAATAATCCTGCGAAAGAACCTTTGCCCGGTTATCGTGAGGTGAAACCAATGGTTTATGCAGGTTTCTATCCAGCGGATTCAGAAAATTATCAAGAGTTAAGAGATGCGCTTGAAAAATTGAGATTGAATGATGCTGCAATTGTTTTTGAACCTGAAAGTTCCTCTGCTCTTGGACATGGTTTTAGATGTGGCTTTTTAGGTCTTCTTCATATGGAAATAGTTCAGGAACGACTTGAAAGAGAATTTGGCTTGAATATAGTTACAACCGTCCCAAATGTCGTTTATAAAGTTGTCAAACGAAACGGTGAAATTGTTTTTGTTAATAACCCAACAGCGATGCCAAGTCCAGGCGAAATTGATCATATTGAAGAACCCTATGTCAGAGCTCAAATAATAACTCCGTCTGAATACATCGGAGCTTTGATGAAACTTTGCACAGATAGAAGAGGTGTTTACAAAACAACACATTATGTCTCTGCTGATAGAGCAATTCTTGAATATGAATTGCCTTTGTCTGAAATAATTTTTGATTTTTATGATAAATTGAAATCCGTCTCCCGTGGATACGCATCTTTTGATTATGAATTTCTGGATTATAGAGAATCAGACCTCGTCAAACTTGACATTCTTTTAAATGGTGAACCAGTTGACGCATTGTCATTTGTCGTTCACAGAAGCAAAGCATATGACTACGGAAGAAAATTGTGTTCAAAATTGAGAGAGTTAATCCCGAGACAATTATTTGAGGTCGTAATTCAAGCTGCGATAGGAAGCAAAGTTATCGCAAGGGATGTCATAAAGCCGTTGAGAAAAAATGTTCTCGCAAAATGTTATGGCGGAGATGTTACGAGGAAGCGTAAACTTCTTGAAAAGCAAAAAGAAGGCAAAAAGAGAATGAAACAAATTGGAAAAGTTGAAGTCCCACAAGAAGCATTCCTTGCTGTTTTGACAATAGATAACGATTAAAACAAAAACAACCTTCAAATGCAACACAAAAAAACACCGAAGAAAAAACCACAGACATTGAAAGAAAAAATTTATAACTTTGTTAAAGAATTTGTCGTCGTATTTGCAATTTTTCTTGTCTTAAATAGTTTTGTCATCGCTTCTTTTGAAGTTCCAACCTCTTCAATGGAAGATACAGTCATGGCTGGTGATTTTTTGTTTGTGAATAAATTTATTTACAATCTCGCTACGCCAAGAAATATACCTTTGACCTCAATACGACTTCCATACATCGTAATTCCAAGTTTGTGGAAAGTTGAACGTGGCGATGTCGTCGTCTTTGAATTTCCAGGTTATAGAGATGAAGTCAGACATCCTGCGATGATTTATTATCTGAAAAGATGTATTGGCATTCCCGGGGACACAATTCAAATAATTGACAAAGTTGTTTATGTAAATGGCAAAATTTTCCCAAACCCAAAATATGTTAAGTTTGAAAGACCTTATATTTTGCCCAAAGATCAACCCGACCCAAGAATTTTTCCCAAAGGATCTCCATTCAACGAAGATAACTACGGACCAATCGTCGTCCCCAAAAAAGGTGATGTGATAAAATTAAATCTTACAAATTACGATGCGTGGGAAACTTTCATCAAAAGAGAAGGACACGAGATAGAGTTAAAAGATGGGAAAATTTATATTGATGGGGTTGAAAAATATGAATATGTCGTTGAACACGATTACTATTTTATGATGGGTGATAACAGAGACAATAGTTTAGATAGTAGATTCTGGGGATTTGTCCCGGATAAATACATCGTTGGAACTCCGATAATAGTTTATTGGTCGTGGAATCCGGATATTCCGATCTTCAACATTTTTGCTAAAATTTCGTCAATAAAATTTAACAGAATCGGAATGATAATTAAGTGAGATCGCAAAAATGCACATAAAAAATTTTGTGAGTGAGAAAGAAACTAATCTTGACGACGCACAAACAGAGGAAATAAGGACACGAAATTGGCTCAGACCTCTTATAATTGCTTTAATTGCGTCAATTTTTGTTAAAACGTTTATCTTTGATGCATTTAGAATCCCATCCGGTTCAATGGAAGATACACTTGTTCCGGGCGATTTTATCATAGTTTCAAAAGTTGGTTTTCAAATCAAATCACCGAGATATTTCCCATTCACAGGTATAGAAATTCCACAGGTGACACTTCTTCCTGCATTTACGAAATTAAATCGTGGTGATGTAATTGTTTTTAAATTTCCGGGTGAGCGAGACGAGGTTCAATCTTCTGAAAATGTTAATTACATAAAAAGGTTAATTGGTTTGCCCGGGGACATTGTGCAGATAAAAGATAAAGTTGTTTTTGTAAATGGAGAAAAATTCAAAGAACCACCAACCGTAAAAGTTAATTATCAATATATAACACCAAAAGGTTTGGCAAATCCATACATATTTCCAGAAGGGGCGGATTTTAACGAAGATAACTATGGACCTATAATCGTCCCTTACAAAGGTATGGAAATTGAACTTAACACCGGGAATTTAAGGCAATGGAAAATTATGATAGAAAGAGAAGGACATCAAGTTGAACTTGTTGATGAATTTGAGGGTGAGAAAATTTTAATTGACGGGCATGAGACATTTAAATATATTTTTGAGAAAGATTATGTCTTCGTAATGGGTGATAACAGAAATAACAGTTTGGATAGTAGATTCTGGGGATTTGTCCCAGTTGAAAATATAATCGGCAAGGCAAGTTTTATTTATTGGTCTTGGGATTCAAATATACCGCTGTGGAATTTGCCAGCAAAGATAAAATCAATAAGATGGGAAAGAATAGGTAAAAGAATACGATGAGTGGAATTTATTTACACATACCGTTTTGTGAGAAAAAGTGTATTTATTGCGATTTTTATTCTGTTGAAAATTTGAACCTACTTTCTGATTTTGCCGAACTTATCGTCAAGGAAATTGAAATTTTCAAATCCGAATCCGAGTTTGTTGATGACGCAATTTTTGATACGATTTACTTTGGGGGTGGGACTCCATCTCTGCTTGAGCCATCTCAATTTGAAAAAATTTTAAACTCTCTTTTTAAAAATTTTAAAATCTTAACAAACGCAGAGATAACAGTTGAAACAAACCCTGGAACAGTTGATAAGCGAAAATTAATTGAATTTAGAAAAACTGGAATTAACAGAATAAGTTTCGGGGTTCAATCTTTCTTTGATGATGATTTAACTTTTCTCGGACGAATTCACACGAGCGAAGATGCGCTTAATTGTGTTAAGTTCGCTTTTGAATCTGGATTTGAGAATGTGAGCGTTGATTTGATATTTGGCTTACCGGGACAGGATAAAAACAAATGGCTCGCAAATCTTGAAAAAACAATTGAACTTAACATTCCACACGTTTCGGCTTATAATTTAATTGTTGAGCGTGGGACACCACTTTATGAACTTGTTAAATTTGGCAAGGTTAAAATTCCCGATGACGATAAACAAGCTGAACTTTACGAGTTGACGATTGAATTTTTTGAAAACGCAGGATATAAGCATTATGAAGTTTCAAACTTTGCAAAAGATGGATTTGAATGCAGACATAATTTGAAATACTGGCAATATGAAAATTACATTGGCTTTGGACCTTCGGCTCATTCATTCTGGATAAATAAAAGATGGTGGAATGTTGCAAACCTTGAAAAGTATGTGAAGGCGATAAACTCGGACAAACTTCCAATTGCAAATTTTGAAATTCTAAATAAAGAAAAAATGATTGAGGAATTTATTTATCTTGGGTTGAGAAGCACAGGGATTGATTTGAAAAAGTTCAAAAATAAATTTGGTTTTGATTTTCTCTGTTTGGAAATTATAGACGAAATTAATGAACTCAAGAACTTGAATCTTGTCATCGTGGAAGAAAACTTCGTCAAATTAACACGCAAAGGTTTTATGCTTTGTGACAAAATCGCTGTTGATATAATTTCAAAAATAAATTATGCTTTGAGATGAAAAATTTAAAAATCCACCACATCATAGCATTAGTTTTGTTTTTAATCTCTTTCAGTGTTTATGCTTTAACAGTTCAACCAAGCGTGCCATTTTGGGATTGCGGTGAATTTATCGCTGTTTCATATTCGCTTGGAGTTCCACATCCACCAGGGGCTCCATTTTTCATCATACTTGGGAGAATTGCTTCGCTTCTTCCCATTGCTGAAAACATAGCCAAAAGAGTTAATTTGATAAGTGGGCTTGCGAGCGCATTAACCGTTATGTTTCTCTATCTCACAACGGTTAGATTAATTTTGAGATGGAAACCAAATCCACAAACTTTGCTTGAAAAGCTTTCCGTTTATGGTGCTCCTGTTGTCGGGGCACTTGCGCTTGCTTTTAGCGATACTTTCTGGTTTAATGCTGTTGAAGCGGAAGTTTATGCAACAAGTTTGTTTTTGATGAGCTTTACAATTTGGCTTGGGATGGTTTGGTTTGAAAAAGCAGATAAAATTGAAAGTGATAAATTAATTTTGCTCATTGCTTATGTCATAGGTCTTTCAATCGGAGTTCATCTGTTAAGTATTTTAACCATCTTTACACTTGCGATGCTTGTTTATTTCAGATTTTACGAAAAAGTTGATCTTAAAAGTTTCACGATGATGGGTGTAATTGCGATTGGAATTTTCTTTTTGATTTATAAAGTGATAATCTTTTGGATACCGTCAATGCTTGATGATATGCCAGCAGTTCCAGCCATTGTGGCAATTGCTGTTTCATATGGAATTTATTACACATATCAACGCAAGCAAAGGATTTCATTTACATTCTTAACAGGTGTTTTACTCGTTTTCCTTGGTTATACAACTTATGCTTTAATCATCATCCGAGCAAATGATAAACCTGCGATCAATGAAAATGCTCCAGATAATCTTGTGAGATTTGTTAAGTATCTTGAAAGAGAACAATACGGGGAACAGCCATCACCATTAAAAAGAAGATGGAGTCAAGAACCCGCACATCAAGAAAATTATCAAAAATATCAGAGCGATTGGGACTTTTTCATAAAGTATCAATTTAATCATATGTATTTGAGATATTTCTTGTGGAATTTTGTTGGTCGTGCAGGTGATATTCAAGATGCACCAGTTGCGTTTATAAAAGCTGAAAGCGGATGGGGAAAAGCAAGCGAATTTCCAAATAGATACTTTGCTATTCCTTTGTTGATCGGTTTGTTTGGGTTATATTATCATTACAAAAAAGATTGGAAGATGTTTTTATCTTTTCTTGCGTTGTTTCTCGTCACGGGCGTTGGTCTTGCTGTTTATCTTAACATGCCCGAACCACAACCAAGAGAAAGAGATTATGTTTTCGTTGGTTCGTTCTTCGCATTTGCAATCTGGATCGGCATTGGCGTTTCTGGTTTGGTTGATTTTGTAAGCGAAGCAATCAAGTCAGAAATAAAAAAGATTTATGGAATTGCTGTTCTTGCTGTTTCAATCTTCGTTGTGCCAGTAAATATGCTCGTTCAAAACTGGGATGATCACGACAGAAGCGGTAACTTCGTCCCGTGGGATTATTCATACAATTTATTGCAAAGTTGTGAAAAAGATGCCATTCTCTTCACAAACGGAGATAATGATACATTCCCGCTTTGGTATTTGCAAGTTGTTGAAGGTGTGAGGCGTGATATTAGAATTGTTAACTTGAGCTTGCTTAACACTGACTGGTATATACTTCAACTTAAACACGAAGAACCATACGGAGCAAAGAAAGTTCCTATAAGTTTAAGTGATAACATTATAAGACGACTTGGTCTTGTTCAATGGGAGCCGAGAGATATTTCTATACCTGTGCCAAGAGAAGTTTATGAAAAATTTGGCGTAAAAGATACTTCAATTATAAATCAGGGTAAAATAACATTTAGGATGCCGAACACAATTCAATTTGGCGATATAAAGGCGATAAGAGTTCAGGACATAATGGTTCGTGATATAATTGAGACGAATAAATGGGAAAGACCGATTTATTTTGCTGTCACAGTTTCTCCTGATAATTTCATAGGACTTGATGAATATTTGCGAATGGAAGGTCTTGCTTACAGAGTCGTTCCATTTAAAAATCCGAAAGGTTCTCCAACTTTTATTCGTGAAGATGTTATGAGACAGTGTTTATTTAATGAGCCAGAAGGATTTTACCGTGAACCACGTTATGGATTTAAATTTAGAAATCTTGATAATCCAAAAGTTCATTTCTTTGAGACGGATAGAAATTTGATGCAGAATTATAGAAATGCATTTTTGAAACTTGCAATTTATTATTACGAGAATAATCGTGATAGTGCAAAGGTTGTTGAAGTTCTTGACAGAATGGAGAGTAAAATTCCAAATGATGTTTTGCCGATGGATTATCGTTTGCGTTATGATGTTGCGCGACTTTATGAAATTGTTGGTGCGCGGGATAAATTTATGAAAATTGCAAAAGAAATTGAGCCAATTGCGCTTGAACAGATAAATCGTGAGCCGGGGAATGTTTTTGGTGAATATAATCCTTATGTTATACTTGTAAATTTGTATGAGATGATGGGAGAGTATCAGAA
>Ga0105162_1000853_pt1 | contig 18565 bp, 17 predicted proteins | sample JNZ201metaG_FD_81532 | JGI IMG/M metagenome (GOLD analysis project Ga0105162, IMG submission 81532) | Hot spring microbial communities from Jinze hot spring, China to study Microbial Dark Matter (Phase II) - JNZ 20120812A | ecosystem: Environmental > Aquatic > Thermal springs > Hot (42-90C) >...
CAAGGAATAGAGAAAAAATTTTTATCTTTCCCTATCTTTTTCATATTCCAAAGTCCTTGTTAAAGAATTTAAAATTTGGCTTTTTTAAAATCAAATTGAGCAAACTCTGGCGCAATAATTTTGCTTTATCGCTTAAATTTGACTATATTTTTAAAAATTTAAAACAAAGTTTGCGACTTTATGATCAAGCCAAGAAAAAAGATAAAGAAACAAGAGTTAAAGGAAGACACACTTGTTCTCACATATTACAAAGCCAGAGAATTTGTTGAGAAAAACAAGAAAATTTTGAGTTATGTTTTAACTGGAATTATAATCATCATTGCTGGGATAATAATTTACAGAAACAATTTGAAGGCGGAAAATGAGAGAGCAGAAGCGTTGTTTTCAAAAATAATAAGTTACTATGATAACGGGGATTATAAAACTGCAATTGACGGAATTCCACAAAGAAACATTCAAGGTTTGAAATACATTGTAGAAAATTACGGTGGGACAAACGCTGGGGAAATAGCAACTTATTATCTTGCGAATGCATATTTTATGCTTGGAGATTATGACAATGCTTTGAAGTATTTCAAGGAGTATGATGGTAGTGATAAACTTTTGCTTTCTGCATCGCTTGCTGGAATTGCCTCGGTTTATGAGGCAAAGGGGGATTACAGAAAAGCGGCTGAATACTTTGAAAAAGCAGCGCAGAAATTTAAAGAAAATATCCTCGTTCCCGAATATCTTTACAACTCTGCAAGAAATTACAAACTTGCGGGGGAAAAAGAAAAAGCACTTCGCTTATACGAGAGGATAAAGAAAGAATATCCGAATTTCTCAAAAATTCGTGATGTTGAGATTTACATTGCGTCTTTGAGAGAAAGTTAGCAGTGCATTGAAATTAAAAACAAAAATTAAATTTGCTAATGAAATTTTCATTTTTCATTCATCTTCTTTCAGCGATGTTGATCTCTGTTTCTGTTTTTGGCGTTCTCGTTGTTGAATCATTTTTGAGAAAAAGTCAGGGGATTGCAACCTTGACTTTACATAAATTGTCTCAATCTCTTTCAAGATTTGCAAGTTTTGGTGGTGTTCTTGCTCTGTTGACGGGAATTTATAATTGGGTTAGCATTGGAGAAACTGGAGGATGGCTGATTGTTAAAATAATTCTTTTTGTTTGGTTTGTCGTCTCTGGCATTATCGCAGGGAGATTGTATTTTTCAAAGCGTGGTGAAGTTTTAAGCAGAGAAAATTTTAGTGATGATGAGATTTTTAAAATTAATCGTGCGATTTGGAATTATTCTGTCGTCAATGCGGTTGTTTTTGTTTTGATAGTTTTTCTTGCGGTTTTCAAGCCGTTTTAAATTTTGTAATAATTTGTAGCAACCTGATTTGTAAAAATTTCAGATTGATTTGAAAAAATGAAAAACTTGTTTTCAGTTTTGTTTGATTTTTAATTGATTTTTGATCTGTGATTTGTGGCATAGATTTTATGGATTATGCTTGAAACACTTGACTTTTTGAAAATATAAGTTTATCTTTTGGGTAGGATTCAGTTCTTTCGGTCATAGTTAAATTTCACAAACAAAAACTAAACTCAGGAGGTAAATTACTATGGGTCAGCAGCAACTTTTACTCATCGTTCTTGGCGTCATCATAGTTGGAATTGCAATTGCGGTTGGAATTTCAATGTTCAAGAGCAGTGCGGTGGACGCCAACAGAAGTGCAATTGCCAGTGATCTTGCAAACCTTGCTTCAAAGGCACAGAGATATTACAGAACGCCGGTTGAGCTCGGTGGAGGTGGAAATAGTTTTGCAAACTTCGCCTTAAGCCCACTTGATACTGCAAACGCAAATGGTAGTTATAGGGCTGTAGTTGCGAATGATACCCTGGTTGTAATTTATGCTCTTGGTAAGGAGAAGGTTGGTGGTAAATTTGTAGCAGCGGTTGATAGTGTTACTCCTGATAAAAGTAAAATAACTCATGGTCTTGCTACAGGATTTTCGGGTGGATCTTTGCAAGGTTGGACAACGCAATAATTTAAATTTAGGGGCGCCTGATTTTAGGGCGCCCGTTTGTTAATTTTTAATTTTACGGGGAGGTGAAGTCGCTTGCCAGATTATAGATTTGAAGGTGTTACATTAACGGGGCGTCCTGTTCAAGGTATTATCACTGCTGATAATCTTGCCGAAGCAAAGAAGAAAATTAAACAGCTTGCTGAGCAGAGAAAAATTAAAGTTACGAAGATTCAAAAGCGAAGGACTTTTATCTACAAGGTTCAGCGCGATAGTGAAAAGCCAATCACGGGCGAGCAGAAAGCGTTTACGAAAGAAGAAGTAAAACAGGCGCTTGAAAAACTTGGTTATAAAGTTGTAAGCATTCAGCCAAAAGTTCTTGATTTCAAATTCAAGCCACCTGAGACGGAGATAGTGACATTTGTTCGTGTTAGCGCTGATCTGTTAAGAGAAAAACTTCCTTATAATGAAGTGCTTCAACTTTTGATAAATGATGTTCAGCATCCAACATTGAGAGAAGCATTAAGAGAGATAAATAACGATTTGCGTCAGGGTAAAGATAGTGAAGAAGCTTTTTTGAAGCAGGAAAAAGTGCTTGGGAAATTCACTGCCAGAATGCTTGGGCTTGCGTCAAAAAGTGGCAATATGGCGGAAATTTATGAAAGCACGGCAAAGTTTCTTGAACGAAATGCAGAGTTTAAAAAGAATCTTAAAAGCGCTCTCATAATGCCTGTTTTTACTTTGATCGTTCTTTTCGCAGCAGTTATTTTCTATGTTGCATACATTTTTCCAGAGACGGCAGAACTTTTCCTCAAACTCGGCACAGAATTACCGCCGATGACAAAAGCAACTCTTGAACTGAGCCATTTCTTGATTGACAATATGACTTTCATAATTTTGGGTTTTCTTGTAATAGTGCTTTCGTTTATTTATTTCATTAGAACTCCAAAAGGTCAATTTTTGAGGGACAAGTATATCATAAAGATTCCTGTCCTTGGACCTTTAATTCACAAAACGACAATTGAAATTTTCTGCAGAGTTTTTTACGCTCTTTATGCTGGTTCGGGGGAGAACATTGACGCAATTCGTCTTGCAGCAGAAGCTTGTGGAAATAAATATATGGAACATCAGATAAAAACAATAGCAATTCCAATGATGTTAAGTCAAGGTAAAGGTCTTGTTGAAGCTTTTGAGGCAACTGGTGTTTTCACGAAAACCGCGCTTGCAAGATTTCATTCTGGTGCAGAGACAGGAACTGTTAAGCAAACAGCACTTCAAATAGCAAATTATTATGAGAAAGAGACAGTTTATAAACTTAAAAACGCCGTTGATTTCATTCAGCTTATAATTGCGATGATAATTATGATTGTGATGACGCTTCTTACGCTTGTTTCTTCTGAAACAGCGATGGTCAAACCGAAGACGCCATATACAATTTTGCTTCCGTTTTTCTAAATAAAATTTAAAAACGAGGTGAATTTAAGATGACGGTTGGTGTGGACATTACGGATAAACTTGGTTACACACTTTTGAAGAAAGGAATAATTGATTATGAAACGCTTGAGAGAGCTTTAAAAATCAAAGAGCAAGAAGATTCAAAGACCCGTAGAAGTTTGGCTCAAATTCTTGTGACTGATTTTGGGGTTGATCACGATCTGGTGTTCAAAGAAGTTGCCAACCTTTATGGTTTCAGAGAGATTTATCTTGCTGATGAAAACATTGACAAAAATAGAATTGATTTTATCAAAAAACTTGTTGATCCGCTACCGCAACCTTTGAAGGAGCAGATGCGTGAGGAGAAAATTCTGCCATTGAAATACGATGAGCAAAGACCTGATAAGTTAATCATAATTTCCGCTGACCCGACAAGCAGAAGCATTCCGATGATAGCTCGTGCGCTTGGTGCGAAAAGATATGAAGTGTGTTATGTGAGATTTAAGGATATGCAAAATTTGTTTGATAAAGTTTTTCCGCCGGAGAATGAGTTTTTGAAAGTTCTTGAGGAATCAAAAATTGAAATAACCGAGGATCAGCTTGAAGAGGAAACGCTTGACGAAGCTGCAATTGAAGCGGAAATTAACAAAAGTATGCTTGTTAATCTCGTTGAAGGTATGCTTGTTGAGGCGGTGAGAAAAGGGGCAAGCGATATACACATTATTCCAAAAGATGCGAGAACAACGGAGATACATTTCAGAATTGATGGGAAGCTTAGATTATGGCATGTTCAGGAGGGAATAAGACCTGAGGCGATTGCTGCTGTTGTGAAGGATAGATCAAAAAATGTTGACAGATTTGAGCGTGAAATGGCGCAGGATGGTTTTATTCAGAGAAAAGTTGATGGGCATATGATAAGATACAGAGTTTCGGTGCTTCCTATTGTTGGACGAGAGTTTCAGTATAAATTTGAAAGCATTGTTATAAGAGTTCTTGATGATAGAAAAGTTATAACCGATCTTGATAAGCTTGGATTTCAAGGCAAAGCGAAGGAATTTTTCATCAAGGCGATTTCAAAACCTCAGGGTATGGTTATCGTAACAGGTCCGACTGGAAGCGGTAAATCAACGACTTTGATGGCTGCATTGCATTACATCATAAAACCTGAGATAAATGTTCTTACAGTTGAAGACCCTGTTGAATACATTATACCTGGGGCGAGGCAGTTGAAAATTGGACCGAAGATGAATTTTGAGCAGGCATTGAGAGCGATTTTAAGACATGACCCAGATGTTGTTATGGTTGGTGAGATAAGAGATAAAGAAACCGCTGAGATAGCAATTAAACTTGCAAATACGGGGCACTTAACATTTTCAACACTTCACACAAACGATGCGCCAAGCGCAATTTCAAGATTGTATAAGATGGGAATTGAGACGTTTCTCATTGCTTATGCAATAAACATTATCATAGCGCAGAGATTGATTCGCAAACTTTGTGATAAGTGCAAACGTCCGATAGAAGACCTTGACCCGGCGATACCATTAAGTTTGGGATTTACGGAAGAGGAGATAAAAAACACGGTGTTTTATGAAGCAGTTGGATGCGACCAGTGTCACGGCGGATATAAAGGAAGAATAGCAATTCACGAGGCACTTTATTTCACGAAGGAAATTAGAAGGTTAATTTTCAAAACAGGTAGAGATATAGATGAAGAAGCAATAAGGGAGCAGGCGATAAAAGATGGAATGTTAACTTTGAGAGCAGCTGGAAGAGAAAGGATAAAGCAAGGTCTTACGACGCTTGAGGAAGTTGCACACGCAACAACAGAAGATTAACAAAACAAAAAATTTTTATGGGCACAGGACAAACGTTAATAACGATACTTGCTCTTGCTTTGCTTTCGCTTGCGGTTTTGAACATAAACAGAAGCTTATCAAGCCACGATGTTTCACTTGCTCAAAATAGATATCGTCTTGAAGCATTATCAATCGCCACATCTTACATAGAGCAGGCGTCGCAATACTATTTCGATGAAGCGGTTGCTGATTCAAACAATACCGAAAAAACAAATCCAAATACTTTCTCATCCGCGCTTGGGCTTGATCCAGATGATACGACTATGATTGGACAGATGGAGATAGACGATTTTGATGATTACAACGGAATTACGAGAATTGACACCGGAAGAAGCAGTGTAGTTTACAGAGTTTCGTTTAAAGTTGAGTATGTTGATTTATCAGGAAGCAAAGTTGTTCCTGTTACATATAAAACATTTCACAAGAGGATGACTGTATTCGTTACGGATGTGTATGACCCGCCGTTAATTTACAGGGAAACAGCTAGAGGAAAGGTGAGGGACACGGTGAAAATAAGTTTCATCTACAGCTATTGGTTTTACAACTAATTTTTGAATTTTATGACTTCAATGCTTGATTACATAATGGCGATGATAATTGGCGGAGCGGTTTTGCTTATCACAATTACTGTCACGGATACAAGCACAAGAGAGTTTTTAAATTACAATTCAGATGCAATTACGCAGATAAATCTTGCAAATATGTCAAGCGTGATTGAATACGACTTGAGAAAGATGGGTTATGGAGTTCCTGAAGGAGAGAAGATTTTGTTTATTGCACAGCCAAATCATTTAAAATTTATAGCGCATTTAAATCGTGATTTTGATTATTATGGACATCTCATTCCGCATAAAGATAACATCGCTGACACGATTGAGTATTTAATCACTGTTGCAGAAGTAATTGATTACGGAGACACAAGTTTGACGATGTATAAAATCACGCGGATACTTAAAATCACGGGCGAAGGTGTAAAATCAACGGATATCGGGAGAATTGGAAATGGCAGAGTTTTTAGATACTTGGATCAAATTGGAAACCCAGTTGACCCTGGGACAGAACTTATTGCTTCAAAGATGGTTGAAGTGACATTAACGGCGTTCAATCCGAGAGTTGTTCTATCACCAGAGCTTGTGAGGAAAGAAGTTTCAGGCATTCAAGATCAGGAGTTCAGGAAAAAAGAGTTAAGAAGATTGTTAAGGACATCGTTTTGGAGGCAAACTCGTTTGGTTTCAAAAAATTTGAGAAGATAATGGGATAGTGATATGTTTGGGAAGACATCGCTTTTAATTTTGCTTGGTTTTATCACTGCTTTTTCAGTTTATCAAATAAGATTAACACGAGCGGTTATCTCTGCAACGGATAGTTTTAATTATTATTATTCAAAAACGCTTGTTCACGAAACAGCCGTAAGCGCGATGAATATAGGCGTAAATAAAGTTTGGAAAGATTCGCTTGTAAATGGAAGTTTCAATGTTGTTATGAATAACTGCACTGCTATTGTGCGTGTTTTTCCAGTCAAACCTGATTCGCTTGTTAAGTTAATCGTTAAAGCGTGGGGTTATGCTTTTGTTGATACATATTATGCAAAGTATAAAAGACCATACAGAATTGAAGATTCTGCATTCGCATATTTTGTCTATTCAAGTGGACCTGTAACGCCTGCATCAAGATATTTCTGGTTCACGGGGGTTGAATTTTACAACGGTGCCCCTGTTTATTGGATAGATGGTGATACTGTCTGGGGTCCTGTTCATACAAATGGAACTTTGCATACATATGGAACGCCTGTATTTTACGATAAAGTTACTGCTTATTCTGGGATAAATCCAAAACCGACTTCAAATCAAAATAAAGCGAAATTTTACGGGGGTTGGGAAGTTGGGATAAGAGCTGAACTTCCAGTTGATATGGCAAGGACTAAAACAGCTGCGGTAAATGGCGGTGGTGTTTATACTCTACCGCCTGGAGTTCAAGGTGTATATTTCAAATTTTTACCAAATGGAAAAGTGATAAGAAAATATGTCACGGGTTACACTAATGAATGGATTGGTAGCGGTTCTTACAGAAGACAGAGAAAAGTTCCACAATTTTCATCAGCTGGACCTGAAACTTTGAACGTTAGCAACCTAAGTTCAACCGGGGTCGTTTGGGTGAAGGGGGATTTAGTTGTTGAAGGGACAATAAATGGTCAACTTACAATTGTTGCGGATAGAGATATAAGAATTTGGGACGATATAAAATATGCTGAGGATCCGAATGTTAATCCTAATTCAGATGATTTTCTCGGGCTTGTTTCAAACGGTGGGGATGTAATTATCGCAGATAGTGACCCAAATCAGAATGATGTTGTGATACAAGCAGCTATTTTAGCCTGGGATGGAGGTGCAAATGATAAAGATTTTATCGCTGAGAACTGGGATAAACGTCCGCCATCTGGAGCAATTTATTTAACAGGAAGTATAGTTCAAGAGCAAAGAGGACCTGTGGGACGATTTGCTGGCGGAAGCGGTATAATTCAAAATGGCTTCAGTAAAAGATACAGATATGATCCAAGGTTCAGAGATAAAGCACCACCGTTTTATCCGCTTGTAAGTTATCCAGATATAAGGCAGTTAAGATTGGTTTCGTGGTGGGAATAAAAACAAAATGAATGAATGTTATGCCAGTAAATCCGCAATTGATAAAAGAGGCAAAAGATTTGTTAAGTTCGCTTGCTTCAAAAATTCCAGTGACTTTATTCAGCGTTGAAAAGCAGATGTATATTGGAGATGAGTTGATAAAAAAGATGCCCGAGAATCAAAAACTTGTTTTGAGAAATTTGATAAATATGTTTCTTTTGAGAATGAGAGAACTTGAAGCGTCGGATATAGATTTTGGGGGTTGGGGCTCAAGAAAAATGGTTTGGTTGAGAATTCACGGAGCGAAGAAGCCAATCCCGGAATTTGGGACTTACGAACTTGATGAATTTAACATTTTGATACAAAGTTTGTTGATGGATAGACAAAGGCAATATCTCTATGAGAATAGGAATCTTGATTTCTCATACACTTTCAAAGATGAAAAGGGGGTTCCACTGCGTTATCGTGCGGATGCTTATTTTGATCTGGATGACCTTGCTTTAAATATGAGAGCTATTAACACTCAAATAAGACCTTATGAAAGTTATGGATTTCATCCAAATGTCACACGAATTTTAAGCTTACAATACACAAAAGAAGGTTTAATTCTTGTCACCGGAATAACCGGCTCTGGGAAAAGCACAACGCTTGATGCAATCGTAGATTTAAACAATCGCACTGTTGATGGACATATTATCATAATTGCTTCGCCCGTTGAATATGTGCACGAATCAAAACGTTGTATAATTAGGCATAGAGAAGTTGGGAGAGATACTATGTCTTTCAAGCAGGGGACGATTGAGGCATTGCGTCAAGATCCCGATATAATCATAATTGGTGAGATGAGAGATCCAGATACGATAATGGCTGCGCTTGAAGTAGCTGATAGCGGTCATAAGGTTTTATCAACACTTCACACTTCCTCGGCTGTTGAAAGCATTGATAGAATAATTGGCGAAGTTCCACCGATTGAACAAGAGAGAGTTAGAAATAGATTAGCCGATATTTTAAGATGCGTTATCTCTCAAAAACTTGTTCCAAGTTTAGATGGGAAACGTGTCCTTGCAAAAGAGATTATGGTTATGACACCTTCAATAAGGTCAGCGATTAAAAACAACAACACAGGAGAAATTTACCAGATGATAGCAGAGGGAGCTGAATATGGTATGATAACGATGGAACAGGATTTGAGACGACTTTATCTTGAGCGGAAAATTTCGCTTGAGACAGCAATTAATTTTGCAAACAACAAGAGACGAATGCAACAACTTTTGCAAGCTGCTTGAAGTTTTGAACGATTAAAAATTTAAAATGGATTTTCAAAATGGCAAATAAAAAATTTTCGGGAAAGCTTGCGGTTGGGATTTTCGTTGACGGCTTATCTTTGCAGGTTGCCTGCCTTGCGAGGTCGGGGAAGAAGATAAGATTTGTTGATGCGCAAATTGTAAATCTTGCGACAAAGCTTGAAACCGCAGTAACAACTGGAGTTGAATTTTTTGAACAACCTCAATCAAGCACGACAACCGTTGAAACATCGCCGATAGATATAACTTCCGAAGCAACCGCTCCAGATTTGCTTCTTACAGATGTAGGGGGTAAAGGAGCGCAGGACAATGCATCTATACTTGTTGGTGTTTTAAGTAAATATCCAAAGCGAAAATATAAACTTGCTATATCAATTCCAGAGCCATATGTCTATTACACAACTTTTGAAACAAACTGGGGACTTAAAAAAGATAGGTTAAGGCAAAAAATAATTGAGGAACTTTCAAAAAACAGAGCGGGTGAACCAATAAAACCAGATGCGATGAATTATCTTGAACTTCCAGATAACACAGTTCTTGCAGTTGTTCGTGATTTGAGAGTAACATTAATTGATTTGCTTGACAGTGTTAAGAAATCAATCGGAGGTAGAATACCAAAAATCTCTTTTATAGAAAGCCCAGAATTTTCACTTGTTAATCTTGTCAAGTTGAATTACAAATTCCCGAATAATGCTATAACTGTTATAGTTTATGTCGGGCATGAATTCAGCAGGTTGATATTTATGAAAGGAAATGATCTATACCATATTTCTCCGTTAATTGGTGAAGGTGTTGATTCATACAACATTGCAAACACAATTTATAGTAGATTAATTCTTGAACAGGATAACCTTGGGATTCCACTTGTTAACAACATCATTCTCACTGGCGAGGCACAAACAGCCGGGGTTAAGGAAATTTTAGAGCAAATGTTTCCAGAAGATGTTAACATAGATTATATAAAGTTGCCGAATTTATCTCCAGATGGTGCTGATCCGATTTTAATTGAGAATTTGCCAAGGGTTGCTGTTGCAATTGGTTCAGCGTGGAGAACTCTTGTGATGGAAAATAAAGAACTTTACGCAATTGATTTAACTCCGTTTGAAATAAGAGAGGGGCAAAAGGTCTTTAAGCTTGGGATTCTTGGCTGGTTATTTTTGCTTTTGATACCAGCTTTGACATTTCAAATAACGACAAAAATTGCACAGATGAATAGAACTTTGTCTGAATATCAAACCGAATTACAGCGTAAAAAATCTGAACTTTCCGAGCTTCAGACACTGCAACAGCAGGTTGATCTTGCGAGACAGCGTTTGGCATATTACAAGTCAACATTTGGAGTTCTTGATTCAATGAAAGTTAACACTGATATATGGAGCAAATTTTTGCATAAAATTTCAACCGAAGCTCAAAGAATTGGAAGGATATGGATAACTGATATAAGCGCTCCTGATCCGAATACCGTCACTATCAAAGGTTATTCACTTTACAGGAACAGGATACCGAGGTTTTCAAATGCCATTGGAAATGCTACACTTATGCAGGTTCAGGTTCAGGAAATAAGAGGAAGGACGGTATATCAATTTGAGATAAGAGCAAGTGTTGTTCCATCTGCGCCAAAGCAGGTTAAAAAATAAAAATTGAGGTGTTAAATTGCCATATAAAACAAGAAACACGCTTATTCTTCTTGCTTTTCTGGTGATAATTGGTGCGGTTGGTGTATATTTTATTTTTTATCATTATCCAAAGAAAATAAATGAAGTGAGGGCTGAAATTCAACGAACGGATCAACAAATAAATGCGCTTTCGGGTTTGCAGATTGAGCTTTTTAATTTGCAGAAACAAATAAAAGAGGAACAGGATAAACTTGCACAGCTTGATAAGCAGATTGTCCCGGAGGTAACGCCTGCGATGACTTATTCTTATTTGAATTCAATTTTAAATTACGCTGGGTTTGTCAAGTTTGATATGCTTTACATGGGAAGCAAAAGGGCGCAAAAATATGCGTATAACATTTACGATATAAAAGGCGAAGCATCATTTGATAACATTTATAAATTTATTTGGTATCTTGAACAAGGACCGCAAATTTACAGGATAGCCCGACTTGATTTGCGTGGTGTTGAAACAAGGGAAGAGGAAACGAAGCAATTTGCAATTGTCGTTCCATTTCAAATGGAAATTCACGCACTTTATGCTGATGTTAAGGACTTGCCACCTATAAAGAGGACATTAAGTGATGTGAAAATTTTAGAGGTTAAAAATCCATTTACTCCTTACATTTATAGAGAACTTCCACCAAATACGAAGGGACTTCTTGAAGTTGAAAGGGCAGATTTAAAAGCGGTTATCCCGGGGAGAGCTTTTGTTGCGGATCATACGGGTAAAATTCATGTTTTGAAAGAGGGGGACGAGGTTTATCTTGGCTATGTGACCAAAATTGATATTGAAAAAAACCAAGTTGAATTTACGCTCAATAAAGCTGGCATAGTAGAGAAGTTCGTCTTGAAGTTAAGATTTGAACAACAAAAATAATAAAGAGAGGTGAGATGAAGCGAAAAATAATTGTTTTTCTACTTCTTTTTGAAATTTTAACAGGTTTAGCTCTTTCACAAATTGGAGGTCGTCCTAGAGAACTTCGCAGGGCTTTCGTTGCGCCTGAAGAGATTGTTTCAATGTCAAGGACGATGCCTTTCAATCAAGCGCTTCAAATTTTTAACGACATAAGCAAAAAATTTCTAGGCAAAGTTATAATTGACCCCGAAGCGAGAACTTTTCCAATTGGCGTTGATATTGACAAGATGCACTGGCTTGACGCACTTGAATTGATTTTAAGGACGAATAAGCTCTGGTATGAAGAATATGCTGATTACATAAAAATTGTTCCGCTTTCGGAAGTCACAGGTCCGCCGGCTCCAACTGCTCCAACGGAGGAAGAAAAAGCAAAGGTTCAATTTGAAACTCGTGAAGTTATGATTTCAGCAGTGTTTTTTGAAGCGGACGCAGCAAAACTTAAACAATACGGTTTCAGCTGGGATTTCTTCCGTGGCAAAGGAGCAAATGTTGGAGTTACAATGTCAGCTGGTGAAGGTAAAACGGGTTTGTTGACAATTGATGTAAGACCTGATCTTGATTTTGGGAGTTTAGTTGCGATCTTCAAGGCGCTTGAATCGCAACAAATTGGCGAAGTCGTTGCTAACCCAAGAATAACAGTAAAGTCAGGTGAACAGGGACAAATTCAGGTTGGAAGTGATGTATCAACGACAGTAAGAGATTTTGCTGGAAATGCCATAACACAATTTATATCAACTGGTTCAATCATAAGAGTTAAGCCGGAAGTTATAAAATATGACACAGTTTATTTTATCTCGCTTGAGCTTAACATAGAAAGAAGCAATGTCGCTGGGGTTGCGCCTCAGATCACAATTAACAAATCATCTGCTCAGACGAAAATTTTGCTACTTGATGGTGAAGAGACGATAATTGGAGGTTTGTATGTAAATGAGGAAAGGACAACTCGTGAAGGTGTTCCTATACTTAAAGATTTGCCGTGGTGGTTTTTCGGTTTGAGATATTTGTTCGGTTTTGATACAAAAACAATTTCAAAGAAAGAGTTGATAATTCTTTTAAAAGCTGAAATATTGCCGACGCTTGCTGAGAGATTGAAGGAAAAAGTTGAAAGAGTAAGTGAGCGTCCGACTTTGAAAGAAGGAAGAGAAGAGTTTTTAAAGGCGCTTGAAAATTATAAAAAGCAGTTAAAACCGGGAAAATAAATTCTGGGATTTAAATGTTAAGAAAAATTCTTTTGATTTCGCTTGCGTTTGTAATTACTTTAACAGGTTGTAAAAAAGCAGTTGAGCCGGAAACAGCACAGCAAAAAACTGTTACACTCAAAGGTCAAGTCCTTGAATCTTTAACAAATACGCCTGTTGCAAATGCAGTTGTCAGAGCTCTTGGAATTACGCCGACATTGATAACTTATACCGATTCAATGGGGAGGTATGAGTTTAAGTTTGATGTTGAAGTTGAGACGAATGTTCAGATAATTGCATTCAAAGAGGGCTTTGAGCCAGACACAAGCAATGTTTTAGCTGTTCCGGGGCGAATTGTTGAAGTGCCGACGCTTATTTTGAAAAGAACTGCACCTGAAACCCCAACGAGCGGAGAACCTGCAAGCATTGTTCTTGTTTCGCAATCAGCGAAAAATATAGGCGTAAAAGAAAGTGGCTCGGTTGAAACAGCACAACTTGTCTTTGAAGTTCAAGATTCAAGTGGAAAACCGATTGATCTCGCTCATTCTGTTGAGGTTAATTTCAGAATCGGTTCTGGTCCTGGTGGTGGGGAATTTGTCTATCCACCAAAGGCGAGGACAGATGGAAAAGGAAGAGTTTCAGTCAATGTTGTAAGTGGGACAAAATCAGGCGTTGTTCAAATCGTTGCTGAATCATTTGTTGGAAGCAGAACTTTAAGATCGTTGCCTGTTGTAATTGTAATCCACGGCGGTTTGCCTGATTCAGCGCATTTTAGCATTGCGCCTGAAAAATTAAATTTTCCGGGATACAATATCTTTGGTCTTACGAACAAAATAACTGCTTATGTGGGTGATAAATACGGAAATCCTGTCAAACCAGGGACGGCGGTTTACTTTACAACGACTGGAGGAATAATTGAAGGTTCTGTTTTGACAGATGATAAAGGGCAGGGAAGTGTTAATTTAATTTCAGCTGAACCAAGACCTGTTCATCCATCTCTTGGTCCAGGTTATGCTGTTATAACTGCAACCACAGCTGACGAAAATCAAAGAACGATAAAAGCAGAGACGATTGTTTTATTCTCCGGGATTCCGCAGATAACTGTTACGCCGACAAATTTTGACATACCCAATCTTGGTTCGCAAGTTTTTAATTACACAGTGAGCGATCAAAATGGAAATCCACTTGCTGGCGGAACGACAATTAAGGTTTTGATAGATGGCAAAGATATAAGAGCACTTGGAGACCTTGATGTCACTATACCCGACACAAGGGACAGAAGTTGGACAAGATTTTCATTTGCGGTTCAGGATACAACCGCTGATACGACACGAAGACCTGTGTTAATTCGCATTTCAACAACAGGTCCAAATGGTTCTGCAACGGTTAATCTATCTGGAGTTGTGAGATAAAAAACTTAAATAAAAACGGAGGCGGATTAAAAATGGCAGAAAAACCCAGAGTACTTGTAGTTGACGATGAAGAAGCCCTGAGATACCTATTAAGTACGGAATTAGCAGCTGAAGGTTATGAAGTTGAAACCGCTGGAGATGGAGATGAAGCGATTGAGACGATAAAACAAAAAGATTATGATGTGGTTTTGCTTGACATTAAGATGCCACGAGTTGATGGCTTTGAAGTGTTAAAATTCATAAAACAGAACAAGCCGGAAATTAAAGTTATAATGTTAACGGCTTACGCTGATGTTAAAAATGCAATTGAAGCCTTGAAGCTTGGTGCTTCTGATTTTGTTAGCAAGCCATACGATCTTGAAGATATTTTGACTTCAATCAATCGCGCTTTAGGCAGATAATGTTTCCGACTAACCTCCCCCTGAGCCGATCTCATTTCGGGACCTTTACCCGATTGAGATCGGTTTTTTGTTTTAAAACAAAAATTTAATTAAGAAATGATCTCTGAAAAGCTTGTTCAAAAGTTAAAAAACGCAAAATCAGTCGCTGTTTTAACCGGTGCTGGAATTTCAGCTGAAAGCGGTGTTCCGACATTCAGGGGAAGCGAAGGTTTATGGAAAAAATTCAAACCAGAGGAACTTGCAACTTTTGATGCTTTTATCCGAAATCCTGAGCTTGTCTGGGAATGGTACAATTACAGAAGGAAACTTATTCAAGAAGTTAAGCCCAATCCCGGGCATTATGCTCTCGTTGAGCTTGAAAACCTTGTTCCGAATTTTACTTTGATCACTCAAAATGTTGACAACCTTCATCGCAGAGCTGGGAGCAGAAACATCGTTGAACTTCACGGAAACATTGAAAAAAATTACTGCATAAAATGCGGGAAAAGATATGACGATGTAAATCTTGCGCTTGAAATGAAAGTACCAAAGTGTGATTGTGGCGGTTTAATTAGACCTGATGTTGTTTGGTTTGGTGAACTTTTACCTGTTGATCAATGGGAAAAAGCTGAAGAAGCTGCTTCAAATTGTGATGTTTTCTTTTCAATTGGAACATCGGGCGTTGTGTATCCTGCTGCTTCTCTTCCGCAAATTGCCAAAAGAAATGGTGCTTACACTGTTGAAATTAACATTGAGCGAACGGATCTTTCTTGGTTTATGGATGAAGTCATAATTGGTAAATCGGGTGAAATTTTGCCTGAGATTGTTAAGAAATTAAAAGAAGCGCTTGCACAAAAATCTTGAATTGGTCTTGATTTGCAAAAGCATTTGTGGTATATTTCAATCAAAAAGTTCTTAACAGAAATGGAAAATCTTAAACAAACGCAGGAACTTCCGCGAGTTTTAAACTTTGTTGATGTGATTGGGATTGTCGTTGGTGGTGTAATTGGTTCGGGAATTTTCATAGTCCCTGCAAATATAGCTGGAATTGTGAATTATCCGATTTTGCTTTTACTTGTCTGGGTTTTCGGTGGAGTTATGACATTGTTTGGAGCTTTGACGCTTTCTGAACTTGGGGCAATGTATCCACACGCTGGGGGAATGTATGTTTATTTGAGAGAAGCTTACGGAGGTTTAATTGCATTTCTTTTCGGATGGACGCTTTTTCTTGTGATTGACTCTGGAACTGTGGCGACTCTTGCTGTTGCTTTTTCATCAAAATATCTGCCCCATTTTTTTGATTTAACACCTTTGATGAAAAAAATAATTGCAATTCTTTTGATTGCCTTTCTTATGACGGTCAATTACATCGGTGTTAGATGGGGTGCTTCGCTTCAAAATTTCTTAACATTTATAAAATTTTTCGCTCTTCTCTCAATATGCGTGATGATTTTTGCATTTGGAAATGGCGATGTAAAGAATTTTTATCAACCATTACCAAAGTTTTCTTCGGATTTTATAAGTAAATTTGGTCTTGCTCTTATCCCCGCTCTTTGGGCATATAAAGGTTGGGAGACGGCGACTTTTTCCGCTGGTGAAGTTAAAAATCCATCAAAAAATATCTATCTTGGTCTTTTCATCGGTTCTTTGATCGTTATTTTAATTTACATCACCGCAAACCTTGCTTATCTTTATGTGATCCCTGCTTCTAAAATGGCTGGTTCGGATAGAATAGCAAGTGATGCTATGAAAATTGTTATGGGTGAATCAGCGTCATCTTTAATTGCTTTTATAATTCTTTTATCAATCGCAGGAGCAGCTAATGGAAATATGTTAACAGGTCCAAGAGTTTATTTCGCAATGGCAAGAGATGGCGTTTTCTTCCAGAAGATAGCAGAAGTTCATAAAAAGTTTTTAACTCCTCACATATCAATTTTAGCTCTTGGAATTTGGAGTTCAATTTTGAGTTTAACAGGGACATTTGAACAACTTTTCACATATGTAATTTTCGGAGAGTGGTTATTTTTCACTCTCGTTGCGGGAGCGGTTTTCGTTTTGAGAGTTAAAAAACCGGATATACCACGACCTTATAAAACATGGGGATATCCGATCACACCTTTAATTTTCATTCTGTCAGCGTTGTTTATTTCAATCAACACTTTGATTGAGGAGCCCAAAAATTCAATAATTGGACTTTTCATAATTGCTCTTGGAATTCCATTCTATATTTACTGGAAGAAGAAATCTCATTAAGCAAAATTAAAAAGCCCCCAGCGAAATGGGGGCGATGTGAATCAATATGCGAATGCAAACGAGCCAGGTATCACACCAGCTTGAAACTTTTTCACAAATTTACCGCTTAAATCGTAAATGTAAATCTCTCCCTTTTGAACATAATCCTTCGCATCTGCGCAGTAGAGAAGTTTATTTAATGGATCAATTCCGATGGAGTAGAAATTCCCTTGAATGAAATTTTCATTTTTGTCCTTCGTTTTCAAGTTTATTCTCACAATGTTCCCATTTTTAATCGTATATGCGTAATCTTCAAATATGACAAGTCGTGACGGATGTCCACCTATCAAAATTGAATCAACAACAGCGTCGGTGTTAATGTCAATTGCGTATAATTTCCCATCTGTGTCATCATTTGGATTTTGCCAATCACCATAAGAACCATAGCATAAGACCCACAATCTGTTCATTTGATCCAATGCGAAAGCATCAGGACCATCCCAGAGCGTTATTGTCTTGACAACTTTATTCGTTTTTGCATCAATGATAGAGACAGTTTTACCATAGCCGAAACCTGAATTTGCAACATAAATTTTACCATTTATTGCGAAAATTCCCGTTGGATTATCTCCAACTTTTATTGTGTCCTTCAAGATTGAGTTTGTTGTTAAGTCAATTACAGTCACAGCCCCACGATAAAGATTTGTGATATAACCCTTGTCCCCAAGCAACGCAATTTTATACGGACTTGCCTGCGGAATAAGAATTGTTCCAAGCGATTTGTGAGTTTTTGATTCTATAATTTCTATCTTATCTGAGTTATTCACGACGATGTAAACTTTATTTCCACTTATAACGATGTCATTTCCAGTGTCGCCAAGTTCTCTTCCGTTTACCCTGTAAAAGACATCTTCATAAACAACATTTGAATCGGGGATATAGTAAGTTAGGGTTGAATTGTTTCTTCCGAAATTTCCCTCGTTCAGGACATAGACGCCTTTTAAAGTCGGGATTTCAGAAGAGATGCTTTCGCTTTTCTTACATCCGCTTAAAATTAAAACAGCCAGTGAAACTAAAGCGAAGATGAATTTAATTTTTTTCATTTTGCCTCACCTTTTTGTTTTGTTTGATTTTTTATTTGCATAGAAAACTCAACGAGATAATTTCTTAACGGCATTGGGTAGCCAACGATCGTTTCATAATTTTCATTGAATAAATTTTTGATTGAGAACTTAACAGAGCCAGAAAATAATTTAACTTGATAGTTGAACCCGAGAATTGCATCAACGACGACATAAGGTTGAAGCCATCTGTCGTTTGTTTCTGTTGTGTATCTTAATCCGACATAATTTGCTTGAAGAAGCAGAAACATTTTTTCAAATGATAAATCAATTCCAAAGTTGCCCGTTGATTTTGGTATGTAAATTAGTTGTTTGTTTTGCGTCGCATCGTCAGCGGTTCTTTTATTTTTTCTTATGCTTTGTGCGATTGAGAAATTCCCATTTAATTTCAAAAAGTTTGAAAACGCAATTTCGCCAGAAAACTCAATCCCTCTTGAATTAACCTCGTC
>Ga0105162_1000854_pt1 | contig 18562 bp, 19 predicted proteins | sample JNZ201metaG_FD_81532 | JGI IMG/M metagenome (GOLD analysis project Ga0105162, IMG submission 81532) | Hot spring microbial communities from Jinze hot spring, China to study Microbial Dark Matter (Phase II) - JNZ 20120812A | ecosystem: Environmental > Aquatic > Thermal springs > Hot (42-90C) >...
CTCCTCAATTATTTTTGAAAGTTTGCGATTTGACATCTCTTATTTGTATAAAATTGATTCTTCTGTGTCTTTATCAAAGAAATGCGCCTTTCTCATATCAATGATAAGTTCTTTATAAATCCCGGTTTTCGGTTCTTCATGTGCTGGAATTCGTGCAACGCATTGAGCAGTCGGTGTTGCAAAGTAAAGATAAATCTCGTTTCCCATCGGCTCAACAACATCAATTAGAACTTTAATCCTCTCACCATTGCTTATTTGAGTGTAAAGTGGATCGTAAATATGTTCGGGTCTTATGCCAAGCGTTATCGGTTTATCAATGTAATTTTTAAGTTTATCGTAAAATTCCTCTGGAATAGAAAGTTTAACGCCATTGCTGTTTTCAACAAATTTTAATCCATTTTCTTGAATTATTTTTCCATCAAGAAAATTCATTGACGGGCTACCGATAAATCCAGCCACAAATTTATTCTTTGGGTAATTGTAAAGATTAAGTGGTGTATCAATTTGCTGAATTATCCCATCTTTCATAACAACAATTCTATCTCCCATCGTCATGGCTTCAATTTGATCGTGCGTTACATAAATCATCGTTGCACCAAGTTTTTGATGAAGTTTTGAAATTTCCGTTCGCATCTGGACTCTAAACTTTGCGTCAAGATTGCTCAATGGTTCATCAAAGAGAAAAACTTTTGGATTTCGCACGATGGCTCTTCCAACAGCAACTCGCTGTCTTTGTCCGCCAGAGAGTTCCTTCGGTTTCCGATCAAGAAGGTGCTCAATCCCGAGAATTTTTGCTGCTTCTTTAACTCGTTTGTCAATTTCACTTTTCGGATATTTGCGCAGTTTTAATCCAAAAGCCATATTCTCATAAACTGTCATATGCGGATAGAGCGCATAATTTTGAAATACCATGGCTATATCTCTGTCTTTGGGCGGGACATCATTTACAATTTTGTTGTCAATGTAAATATAACCGCTTGTCACATCTTCAAGCCCTGCTATCATCCGAAGCGTCGTCGTTTTACCACATCCAGATGGACCGAGCAAAACCATAAATTCTCCATCTTTCACATCAAAGGTTGCATCTTTTACGGCTACAACATTGTTTGGATAAATTTTGCTCACATTTTCAAGCTTCACCTCTGCCATATTCTTTACACCTCCATTTTTCAATTTTGAAGATTTTTTAATACATCGTAAAAACCGGGGAAAGAAATCGTAACACAATTCGGATTATCAATTATCGTCTCTCCATCAGCAATTAATCCAGCGATTGAAAAAGCCATAGCAATTCTATGATCATTAAATGTCTCAATTAAAGCTCCCTTTAATTTTTTTACTCCTTCAAAAGCAAAGCCATCTTCATATTCTTCAACATCAATTCCCATCTTTCGCAAATTTACAACAATTGCTTTTATCCTGTCGCTTTCTTTGTTTCTTAAATCAACCGCATCTCTAACTTCAAATTTTCCATGGGCGACTGCACCAGCTACTGCAAGTATCGGAATTTCATCAATTATGTTCGGGATTATATCGCCAGAAAGTGTTAAGTTTTTAAGTTCTATATCTTTTCCAGATCTGACGATAACATCTCCAACCAACTCATTTGCAATCTCACGCAAATTTTCTACTTCAATGTTTGCTCCCATTCTTTTAAGCACATCAATAAAACCTGTTCGTGTCGGATTTAGTCCGACATTTTTTATTACCAGAGTTGATTCAGGAATGATTGAGCCAGCAACTATGAAAAACGCAGACGATGATATATCGTTTGGGACGAAGTAATTTTTCGCTTCAATTTTTTGTCCGCCATCAACCTCAATTATTTTTTTACTGTCTTCCAAATAAGTTTTAAGCCCGAGCAATCTTTCTGTATGATCGCGGGTTGGGATTTTTTCAATTATTTTCGTTTTACCATCTGTGTAAAGCCCAGCAAATATAAGACACGATTTCACTTGCGCGCTTGGTATTTCAAGCTCATATTCAATCGGATTTAATTTTTCAACGCCAAAAATTTTTAACGGTGGAGTCCCATCCACAGATGCTTCAATTTTTGCTCCCATCATTCTCAATGGTTTTACAATTCTCATCATAGGTCTGCGCCGAAGCGAATCATCGCCTGTTATTTCAGAGTCAAAATTTTGTCCCGCAAGAATTCCAGAAAGAAGACGGATCGTCGTTCCAGAATTTCCTGCGTTAAGAACTGAACCCGGCTTTTTTAAACCTTTTAATCCTTTACCCTTTATCCTCAACTTGTCGGAAAGTTCAATCTCAACTCCGAGATTTTTAAGGCAATTTAATGTGCTTAAAGTATCATCCGCAATTAAAAAGTTTTCAATTAAATTTTCACCCGTTGAAAGTGCAGAGATTAAAGCAACACGATGTGAAATTGATTTATCTCCGGGCGGATAAATTACTCCTTTTAATTTTTTCACTTTGCTTAATTTCATCACTTGCATTCGGGTAGATTGACTTTAAAAACAAAAGGGGTTGCTTAAAGCAACCCCCTTGGTTAAACCTTCCGAAGCTTAAGCTTCGGTTGCCCCAGCTGATTCCACAGATACTTCCTCTTTCTTCTCCACTCCAAGTTTTGACTCAAGCGCTTCAACTCTTTTTACAAGTTCATCAAGCTGTTGTTGAAGAGATTTAAACTTCGTGTCAACATAATTTTTTGAAACACCGCCGGCTTTAGCTGGGGCTTTTTTCGCCGGTTTCTTCGCTGCTTTTTTCGCCTTTGCCATAAGCTCTCCCTCCTGATTTAGTTTTGATTAAATTAATTTTACTTCGCCATATACGGCACTTTTTCAAGCAACAAAATTTCTCCATCCATTTCCTCAGGGATAGGTAAATTCATAATTGTAAGTATCGTTGGTGCTATATCGCCAAGTTTGCCTCCAGTTTTCAATTCGCCTTTGTAATCGTCCATAACAAGTATGAAAGGAACTTGACTTGTCGTATGTGCAGTGTGCGGTTCGCCTGTCTCTGGGTCAATCATCTTTTCTGCATTCCCGTGATCCGCAGTTATTATCATAACATAATCGTTTTGTTTCACCGCTTCGTAAATTCTTCCAATGCATGTGTCAATCGCCTCAATTGCCTTAACAGCTGCTGGAATAATTCCAGTGTGCCCGACCATATCTGGATTTGCAAAGTTCAAAACTATCAAATGATATTTTTGCTTGTTAATTTCTTCAATAACTTTATCAGTCACCTCATAAGCGCTCATCTCCGGCTTTAAATCATATGTTGCAACTTTTGGCGATGGTATCAAAATTCTATCTTCGCCCTCAAATGGATCTTCCCTACCACCACTGAAAAAGTAAGTCACATGCGCATATTTTTCCGTTTCGGCAATCCTTAACTGTTTCAACCCGTGTTTTGAAATAACTTCGCCAAGTGTATTTGTCAGATAAACTGGTTTAAAAGCAATGGGAACATCAAAATCATCATTATATTCAGTCATTGTAACAAAGTGAACATCAAGTTTTTTTCTTTGAAACTTATCAAAATTTTCATCAATAAATGCCCTTGTCAATTGTCTTGCCCTGTCCGCTCTAAAATTGAAAAATATAATTGAATCACCGTCTTTAACTTGACCAACTGGTTTATCATTTTCATCAACAACTATGAATGGGACAACAAATTCATCAGTAATTCCTTTTTCATAAGATTTCAAAATTCCTTCTTCTGCGCTTTTAAATTTTTCTCCCTGTGCTTCGGTCATCGCCCTGTAATATCTTTCAGTTCTTTCCCATCTGTTATCTCTGTCCATTCCGTAATATCTTCCGCCGACGACAGCAATTTTTCCAACGCCAATTTCTTTTGCTTTCGCTTCAAATTGTCTTACATATTCAATTGCGCTTGAAGGTGGTGTATCTCTCCCATCAAGAAGAGCGTGGACATAAACTTTATCAACATTGTGCATCTTCGCAAGTTCAAGTAATGCATAAAGATGTTCCATATGACTATGAACTCCACCATCAGACAAGAGTCCAACAAGATGCAATGCACTATTATTTTTCTTAACATTTTCAATTGCCCCAAGCAAAGCCTCGTTCCTGAAAAATTCTCCGTTTTTAATCGCCTTGCTTATCCTCACAATATCTTGATAAACAATTCTTCCAGCACCGATGTTTAAATGCCCAACCTCTGAATTTCCCATTTGACCGTCTGGAAGTCCAACATATTCACCCGATGCATGGAGTGCAACCCACGGATAATTCGCATAAAGAAAATCAAATGTTGGTTTCTTTGCAAGTGCTATTGCATCTCCTTCAATCGGTATATTTTCATCCCTAACTCCGAAACCATCAAGGATTATTAAAATGACTTTTCTCATTCTACGAAAACTTTGTTTTAAAAATCTTTTCAATTTGAAATATAAAAAGTTTTACACTCATTTTCAATAATTTCAAAATTTCCCGTTTCAAATTTCGCAGAATATACCGCAGAGCATAAAAATGGCGGGGAAAATGATTAAAAATCAATCAAAATAAATACTTTTATCACTTGCCTATTTAATCTTCAAAGGTCTGGGTGGAGGACTCCCAGTAACAAGAAAGGCGTAATATGTTTGAAATGAACCCGTTATTTGAATTAATTTCGTCTTTGGTTCGTATGTATTTGGATCAATCTCTTTAAGTCTCAGGTTAAAATCACCAGCGATCTTGTGAAGTTGCAAGTTGTGATATGTTAAGTTCAAAACACCTGTCCCAATCGGCTCAGATGGATTAAGCATTGAATCAATTGTTGCGGTTGAATATACCGCTTCGGCTGAATCAACATAAATTGCAAAAAGTTCAATTGGTTTCTTCGTTGCGTCGTAAGTTTTTGGAATTTGCATCCCCGTTGAAAATTTGAATCCAATCGCAATTGTGCTAAACAATCTCCCATCGGTATATTTAGCACCGATCAATGTCATAACCTGAGCCGAATCGTCATAAACCGCAAGAACTGAATCAATTTTAAATGATTTTCCATCAACTGTTAAGTTTATATACGGTAGGAACTGGTCTTGGTTTTCCTTTTGACAGGATGAGACAAGGACAAGGAGCGATATCAAAAGCCAAAATTTAAATTTCATAATCTTTCCAATCTATCTTTTGCTTTTTTAGCAACGGGGCTTTTTGGGTATTCTTTAATGACACGGTTCATATATTCCTTTGCTTCTTTTATCTTTCCAAGCGCAGCATAACAACGACCAAGCATATACAAAGCATCTGGGGTTTTGGCTGACTTCGTCTGAGCAACATAATTGAAATACTCAATCGCCTTTTCATATTGTTTCAAACCAAAATAACTTTCACCAATCCAGTAAGCAGCGTTGATTTTAAGATTTGTTTCAACATTGCTCTTTAACAGCGTGTCAAAATATGCGATTGCGGTTTGGTATTTGCGATTTCTAAAATCATTTAAACCACGATTATAATAAACTCTAAATTCTTTTTCCGTTATTTTAACAGTCGGTGTTTCAGGAATAATCGTTGGATATGTCGCTTTAACTTCACCAGCAACTGTTGCAGGTTGAGAAGAAGCTTTAACTTCAAGTTCAGCAAGTTTAGCTTGAAGGTCTCTTATCTGTTTTTTATACTCCGCAATTTCGCTATCTCGTTTGGCAATTTCAGCTTTAAGTTCAACTTCACCTCCAACTGGTTGTGTTTCATATTGGGAAAGTTTTGCTGAAAGTTCTCTTGTCTTTTGACGTTCCGCTTCAAGTTGCTCACCGAGTTCAGAAATTTTCGCTGTTAATTGAGTATTTGTTTCTTGCAGAGAACGCAATTTCTTTTCAAGATCTGCTTTCTCATTTTGAAGTTGAGCATTCTGCGATTGTAGCTGACTTATCTGAGATTTCAATGCTTTGTTTTCCTCTGAAAGGGTCGCAATTTGAACTGTATCAATTCCTTCCGTTGTTTCCTTAATTGCCTCCCCGTAGATATCTTCTTGTTCAGCTGTTGACGCACAGCCATAAATTGAAAATGAAAACCAAACCCCCATTAACAGAACCAATAGATAACTTGTTACTTTCATTGCTAAAATTCCTTCTTTGTTTGACTTAATTTAAAATAAAAAAGTATGAGACAAAAGTCAAGCAAAAATCAAATGCACATCTTATATCAGATAAACAATTCGCTCTCATCAAATGCAAAATTTTCGGTCTCTTCTCCAGAGATTTTCGCAAGTAATAGAACGAAAGCAATGATAAGAGCGATCGGCAAAATTACAAAAAGGAAAAATGAGGCAAATTTTTTCACTTTACATCACCAAATTTGTTTTTTAAGAATTTATATGCTTTGCTTAAAACATTTATGCTGTTCTTGTGTTTTAGATATTTCAACGCTTCGTCAATCGTCACCCACGCATAATCTTCATGCTCATATGAAAGTTTAACTTCTTTTTCGCTCGTTTTCGCAAGATAATAGTTAACAGTTTTGTAAACCAGTTGCCCTTTCATTCTGTAATAGTATCCAACCTTTTCTTTGAACCCATCAATTATCTCAATCTCTTTTATTCCTGTTTCTTCCTCAACCTCTCGTTTGACAGTTTCAAGTTCGCTTTCTCCCTTTTCAACATTTCCCTTTGGGAAATCCCAGTGCCCGAGTCCGTATTTTAAGATCAAAAATTTATATTCCCCATTTTCAATCCTGTAAATTACAGCTCCAGCCGAATGCTCTCTTACCAAAGTGACTTTTCATTTAGTTAGTTTTCCTGATTTAAATTTGTCAAAAAATAAAAAAATTTCAAAACACCACACCTAAATAAAACGCCCCAGAAATTGAGACAATGTGATTTATTTCACATTAAACATTTTTAAATTTTTCATAATTTCTATTGAAGCAAATTTAATCCATCAAACAAACGGAGGTGCTACTATGCAGAAGAAAATCATCTTATCGGCGATATTCATTCTGTTAATTTCTTTTCCACTGAACTCTCAAGATGGCTCAATCTTCAAGTTATTCCAAAATCCAGAAGTTCCCAATGGTCCTGTTTTAGCAATCCTTCCCTATGGCGATACTATCTTTGTTGGCGGTTCATTCCATTTCTGGGGTCCTCCAATTGGTAGTTTCGGCGTCTTTGATTTGGCAACAGGAGATGTTGACCTTGATTTCTTCAGATTAAGCACCCCTGTATACAAAATACTGCTTGACAATAATGGAGGTTTCTACATATGCGGTTCGGGAAGCATGGGCACCAAAAACTTACTTAAGAGGGATGGGACATCAAAATCTTTTAATAGCATAATCCATGTAAATCCTGATGGAAGCGTTGATGAAAACTTTAATGCGCCCTCCTTTAAGCCATATACCAATGCTCCTATTCACAGTATGGCTCTCTATGATACAATACTTTTCGTGCTGGGAAATTTTCAAAAAGTAAATGACTCTTCAAGAACATATCTTGCTGCTCTTGATGCGAGAACAGGAAAAGTATTGCCTTGGAAAACTGATTCAATTGCTTTTAACTCTCTTTGGAAATCGGGAATTGCTGTATATGACACAACTCTCTATGTCTATGGAGATATTCAACAGGTTGGAGATTCAATAAGAACGGGCATTGCAGCATTTGACATAAGGACAGGAAAACTTCTGCCTTGGAACCCGAAGGTAAAGGGTGAAGTCCATTCAATAGCAGTTTATAACAACATTGTTTATATCGGCGGAGATTTTGATTCGGTGGGAACATATAAACGATCTAACCTTGCTGCTATTAACAAAATAACTGGAGAAGTTACAAATTGGGCACCGAATGCATCTTCTTATGTATATGCATTAAAAGTATATGGCTCTAAACTATTCGTGGGTGGATCATTTGAAAGAATAGACACAGTAAGAAGAGAAAATATCGCTTGCTTTGATCTTGCGACAGGACAGCTAACTAATTGGCAAGCAAATGTAATTTTCACTCTGAGGCTTAAAAGTAGCACTGGCTCCTATTCGTCTTATTATGTTCCAGATTATTTTTCTTTGGGAGTATATGACATTGAAATTGTTGACAGCACTTTGTTTATTGCTGGCGACAATCTTAACGCTTTTATTACAACAGGCACTGATACAGTTATTAAATATGGAATTCGTAGCATTAGATCTTGTCACTGGAAACTTAAAAAATTGGGATGGCTGTGCGTTATATGGAGATGCACCTATTTTGGGATATTCTGTATACGGCGCTATGATAAATGACTTACAGGTTTGGGGAAATAAATTGCTTGTTGGAGGGGAGCTTTTCAGCGGACAAAACATAATGGGATCGCTTGGACGACAGGTGATAGAAAGGAACATAGTTGCTGCGATTGATGCAAAAACCGGAAAAGTGATAAGAGGATGGAAAGGTCCCGATTTTACTTTTGTGGAATGTTACTATGATAAAATCGGGTCCTGGTATTCAAAGACGCTCGCAAAATATGTCTCTGCACTTGCAATAGATGATTCAACACTCTATGTAGGTGGTAATATGTCTCTAAAAGGTCCACACTGGTATAGTTATTACTGCGATATTCGGGATTATCCAGAAGTACTTGTGGCACTTGATCTTAAAACAGGACAAGTTAGAAGAAAATGGACATTTGATAAATCAGAAGATCTTTTAAATCGGGCGAACGGATATGATGGCATCAAAAAGATACTCCCAACTCAAAATGCAATCTATGTTGCAGGTGGTCTGTGGTGGATAAAAGTCCCTGGAAGTAAAATAGGGTTTGTTGTGATTGACAGATCAACTGGAAATATCCTTAACTGGAACGCTGGTCTCTGGGGTGGAGCTCGTTCAGTTGCCATTAAAAATGATACATTGTTTGTTGCTGGATGGTTTACAAAAGTTCTTGACACTATACCGCGAACATATATAGCTGCGTTTTCAACACGCCTTGATAGTGTTAAATTGCTTAATTGGCAATCAGGACCATTTCAAATTTTATACGATAGTGACAATAGATTGACCGCAACCATATGGAATATGGCTCTTGATGATTCTGTGCTTTACATTTGTGGCACGTTTAAAACTTCGGGTGATTCTGCTCGTGAACGTATCGCATCAATTTACACTCGCGATGGAAAGTTTACGGGATGGAAACCATCTACTTCATCTCTAGGATCAAATTATTACACTTCCATTGCTTTGACAGATTCAGTTGTTTATTTTGGTGGGAATTGGGGAGTTGATGCATTTAGCAAGAGAACGGCTCAAAAAGTGAGCAGGCGCTGGCACAACAATACTCCAAGGATAGACATTAGTGCCATTGCCGTTAATCCGAAATATAGACATGTTTACATAGGTGGTAAATTCTTTGGCAATCCTGATATAACAGGGGCTTACTATCCAATGCCTTTCTTCTTTATCGCTCCTTATGCTGAGGATGTTCTAACATCCGTAGAAGAACTAAATCAACTTGTCATTTTGAACGATTACAAACTTTATCAAAACTATCCAAACCCATTTAACCCATCAACAAAGATAGAATTTGAAATTCCAAAGAAAGAGCATGTAAAACTCATTATATACGATATTCTCGGTAGAGAGGTAAAAAGAGTTGTTGATGAAGAGCTTCAAATGGGTAGATACACTGTCAATGTTGATATGAGTGGATATTCAAGCGGTGTATATTTTTATCGTTTTGAAGCTGGCAATTTTGTAAGTGTTAAGAAAATGATACTTCTTAAATAAAATTTAAAGCCGGGCATTTGTGCCCGGCGCTTTTTCATTAAAAATTTAACCCCTCACTTTATCCCCCGCTTTCACATCTATTTCCAAAAGTTTTTCAAATTTTTTGTTTTCTGCTTAAATTTTTTCAAAAATTTTTCAACATTAAAGATGAAAACTTTTCAAAGAATTTTGATAACACGACTTCGTTTCATTGGAGATGTCGTATTGACAACGCCCGTGATAAGAGCAGTGCGAAGAAAATTTCCAAACTCTTATATCGCTTATCTTGCGGATAAAAACGCAATTACTCTGCTTGAAAATAATCCATATCTTGATGAGCTCATCCCATTTGATTTTGGTTGGACATTGAAGGAACAAATTTCGTTTATAAAAGAAATACGAAGAAAAAAATTTGATCTCGTTATTGATTTATTCGGAAATCCGAGAAGTGCAATTTTGAGTTTTTTAAGTGGGGGAAAGGTAAGAATTGGTGGAGCATTTGGATGGAGAAAATTTTTATATACTCATCCAATACCAAGAACGAACGAGCAGAAAAACGCAATAAAATTTCACATTGACTATTTAAAACCAATCGGAATAGAAGTAAACGATGATTTTGAGACAGAAATTTTCTTAACGGATGAGGAGAGAAACTGGGCGAAAAATTATTTGAAAAGTAAAGGAGTTGATTTAGGCAAAAAAATAATTGGCATACATCCGGGCGCAACTTGGCCAGCAAAAATGTGGTTGAAGGAAAACTTTGCAAAACTTGCAGATAAAATTGTAACTAAAATTGGTGCTGATGTCATCATAACTCACTCCGAAAAAGAAACAGACCTGGCAATTGAAGTTTTTAATTTAACTTTGAAACGAAACATTTTCATCCTTGATAGCTTGAATTTAAGACAGCTTGCATCAGTTTTATCTTTGCTTGATCTTTATATCTCAAACGATTGCGGTCCAATGCATATCGCAGTTGCGGTTGGAACCAAAACAATTGGACTTTTCGGTCCAGGCGAAGAAGATATATGGTTTCCATACCCGGAAAGCAAAGGACATAAAGCGTTAAGAGTTGATGTTGAATGTCATCCGTGCCATCTTGATTTTTGTAATCGCGAAGGTGAAGATTATATGAAGTGTATGAAGTTATTGACAGTTGATATGGTTTTCAATGAGGTTGCAAAAATAATAAAAAGGGGCTGAAAAAACAGCCCCAATTTAATTTACATCACATATTCAATCCCAGCTTCAATAGCCCTTCTATTTAATTCGTTAAGTTCTTTCCTCTTCACAACTATATCAAGTGCATCAAAAACACTTTCTTTCGTGAGTATCCCCGTGTATCCAATATACGCACCAAGCATAACCATATTTGCAACTTTCGTTGAACCGATGTCATCGGCAATCTTCGTAGCAGGAACTGGAATAACTTCAACATCCTTTCTTGATGGCTCAATGTCAATCAACGAGTTATCATAAATAATCAAACCACCAGATTTAACTGTTGGCTCAAATTTTTCAAGTGAAGGTCTGTTCATAACGATTAAAGCTGTCGGAATTGAAACAAGGGGCGATGCAATTTCAAATTCAGAGATATTGACATGACAATTTGCTGTTCCACCTCTCATCTCAGGTCCATAAGATGGAAGCCACGACACATTATACTCTTCAAGCATTCCCGCTTGTGCGAGGACAAGTCCAAGCAACAAAATTCCTTGCCCACCAAAGCCAGCAACTTTTATCTTCGGATTTTTATATTTTTCAGCAACTATGTTTCTTTGATACTTTTTCATCGTTAATGTTTCACCATCAACGCCAATTGCTTTTTTAATTTCCTCTGGGCTTAAAACTTTCTTTTCAAATTTTACAGGTTCAACTTTGTCTGAGATGTCTTTAAAAACTCCAAGCGGGAAATACTTTGTCATAACTTCATTTATCCATTTTTCTGCGTCTGGTGGATTCATTCCCCAACCGGTTGGGCAAGCGGAAAGCGCCTCAACAAATGCGAAACCTTTATTTTCCATCTGAATTTGAATTGCCTTTCTGACTGCTTTCCTTGCACGAGCCATGTTTTTAGCATCTGTAAGAGCCACTCTTTCAACATAAACGGGTGCATCAAGCGTTGCAATTAATTCAGCCATTTTAAGAGGGTAACCTTCATTACGAATATCTCTACCGCGCGGTGTTGTTGTTGTCTTCATACCAGGCAATGTTGTCGGGGCCATCTGCCCGCCTGTCATTCCGTAAATTGCATTGTTAACAAAAAAGACAGTGATGTGCTCACCACGATTTGCAGCGTGCAAAATTTCATTCCCACCAATCGCAGCAAGGTCTCCATCTCCCTGATAACTTATGACTATGCTGTGCGGATGAACTCTTTTTATCCCCGTTGCAACTGCCGGAGCTCTGCCGTGGGCAACTTGAATATGACCTGTGTCAAAATAATAATACAGAAAAACAGAACAACCAACTGGATTTATGATTATAACTCTATCTTGAATTCCAAAATCTTCTATTGCTTCTGCAATTAACTTGTGAAGTTTTCCATGACCACATCCGGGACAATAGTGCGTGTTAATTTTGTCTGCATCTGGTTTTCTTGTGAAAACCTCATAAAAAGTTCCGGGTTTTTTAAGTATTGTTGTCGCCATTTTCTCACCTCACTTTTGATGTTCAATTTCTTTTTCAACTTCCTTAAACACATTTTTAACTTGCTCAATTATTTCCTCAGCCGATGGAACCATCCCACCACATCTTCCATAAAATCTAACTTCACACATTCCATTCAAAGCAAGTTTCACATCATCAACCATTTGACCCGTGCTTAATTCAACAACGAAAAATAAACTTGCAGTTTTTGCAAGTTCCCTTATTTTTTCCTCTGGAAACGGGAAAAGAGTAATCGGTCTTAACAAACCAACTTTATATCCATCTTCACGCATTATATCAACAACACTCTTTAAAATTCTTGACACAATTCCGTATCCAACGAGTATAACTTCGGCATCTTCGGTTTTATAAGCTTCATATCTTACTTCATTTCTCTTAATTCTTTCATATTTCTCTTTCAATCGCAAATTATGCTGTTCCAGTTCCTCTGGGGCAAGATAAATTGATGTGATCAAATTATGTCTTGTTTCAGCCGTTCCATCAACGCACCACGATTTATCAATTTCTGGAAACTTCGGCTCTGGAAATTCAACAGGTTCAACCATCTGACCTATAAAACCATCTGCCAAGACATAAACAGGTGTTCGGTATTTTTCAGCAAGATCAAAAGCAAGATATGTTAAGTCGCACATTTCCTGAACAGAATTTGGAGCAAGGACAATGACTTTATAATTACCGTGTCCGCCACCTTTTACAACTTGATAATAATCTCCCTGCTCCGGTGCGATATTACCAAGACCTGGACCACCTCTCATAATATCAACTATAACCATCGGAAGTTCTGCTCCAGCTGCGTATGAAACTCCCTCCTGCATAAGGCTTATACCTGGGCTTGATGATGCAGTCATAGCTCTTACACCACCACTTGCTGCACCAAAAAGCATATTAATTGCAGCTACCTCACTTTCAGCTTGAATAAACACACCGCCTACTTCTGGCATTAAAAGAGAAGCTGCTTCTGCAATCTCACTTGCTGGCGTGATCGGATAACCGAAAAATGCTCTACAACCCGCAAGAATTGCTCCCCTTACAACCGCTTCATTACCTTTCATCAATTGTTTAGCCATTTTCAAAGTTCCTTTTTGTTTTTTACACTGCTAATGTTTTTAGCAGTTAAAATTAAAAAGCGAGGCATTTTTGCCTCGCTTAATTTAAAGTTAAAATCTCTTCATCAACAACTGCACCACGTTTGTAAACAGTTATAGCACCAGGCTCTGGGCACGCATAAAAACAAACACCACAACCAGTGCAACCATCCCCAACATATTCAGCATAATGATAACCTCTTGAATTGAACTTGTCAGAAATTTTCAATACATCCACAGGACATGTCTCAATGCAAAGCGTGCAACCTTTGCATTGTTCCTTGTTAATTTTGATGAAGGCTTTTTGAAGTGTAATTTGCATCTTCCCTCCAAAAATTTCGTTTTAAATCCAGAGATCAATATCGTATTCTTTCCTCTGCGAAAGACGGATATTTTCCTTCGCTTTGTTTAAAATCTCCTTAACAGATTCAACGCTATCGGATATCTTGTCAAGTTCTTCACCTATAAGATCAAGATAAATTTTTTTATTTCTTTTCCCTTTCATCTCCAAAATGTTAGCCCATATTTCATCGGTTCTCCGTTCAATTTCCCCGAGTTCCTTTATCGCCTGATTTATCAAAATCATCACCTCTTCTTTTGAAGTTCTTCGGAAGTACCGGCTCACTCGCTTTATTCTTTCAGCAAAGTTTATATTTCGCATCTTTTAAATTTGGCTTTTGTTTTTTCACTTTTAAATTTATTTCCATTCGCATTAAAAAGCAAACTATGTGCCAGATGATTCCCTGCGATAACACGAAAAATCTTGAAACTTTCAAAAAAATTTGTCCCAAACTGACACATTCTAAAACTATGCGTAGAATTTTTTAACATTAGAGTTCATTAATTTTGACCTACATCACTTGACATAAAAATTTGCAGATTTTAAATTTACTTCAAAAAGTGAGAAGGTGGCTTCATAGTCATTATTTGCTTTTTCTTTTATTGATTAGTTTCGTAAGTGGTGCAATTATTTTCATAAATGGTTTTTCCTATTATACCTCATCTTTTGAGAAAAGACCTTTACAAAGGGAACACGAAGCACTTAAACCCAGTGGTAAAGTAGGGCATGGACTTGGGATCATTGGAACATCAATGATAATAATTGGAGTTGCATCTTATTCATCAAGAAAAAGATTAAAAATGCTTTCAACTGCTGGAAATATAAAGGACTGGCTAAACATACACATATTTCTTTGCCTTACAGGTCCGATTTTAATTCTTTTTCATACGACATTTAAATTTTCCGGAATAGCAGGCGCATCGCTGTGGTCAATGTTATCAGTTGTGTTAAGCGGTATAACAGGAAGATACATCTATATTCAAATTCCAAAGGGTCTCAAAGGAAACGAACTTACAGCAATTGAGCTTGAAGAAATGAGAAGGGAAATACAAGGCAAAATAATTAAAGAATTTAAAGAGCTAAATTCAGATATTTTAAACGCAATTGACAAGATAATTACTTTCAAAAAGCCAACAAAGGAATCAACTTTAAGCGTAATTTTATCACTTCTTGTTGACGATTTGATCGGACGGAGGAAAAAATTTTCACGGTTGAAAAAACTTTTAAAAAGTTACGGATTAAAACACAAAGATTTAAAAAATCTCGTGAAACTTGAAGAACAACGGTATCTCATCATGCGTAGAATAATTTTGCTTGACACATTGAGACAGATTTTCAAATACTGGCATGTAATACATCTGCCGTTTACGATAATTATGTTTATTCTTCTTACGGTGCATGTGCTTGTCGCTTTTATTCTTGGGTATCTCTGGATTTTCTAAAAAAGAATGAAAACATATGTTTAATTTCACATACATAATTTTGCTTATCTTACTCCAAATATCGCCGGGGAAATTATCCGAATCACATAAAAATCTTGAAGGCGTAGATAATTGTCTAAAATGTCACGCCGTTGCTCAAAAAATTACAAATGATAAATGTTTGAACTGCCATACTGAGATAAAAAATTTAATCTCAAACGAAAAGGGATACCACTATTTCGTTAAAGATGAAAATTGCGCAAATTGTCATAAAGAACATTTTGGAAGAAATTTCAAGTTGGTAAACTTTGATGAAAAATCTTTTGATCACAACCTCACCAAATTTAAACTTGAAGGAGCTCATGCAAAATTAAAATGTTCAAGTTGCCATAATCAAAAATTTTTTAAAGGTGAGAAATACAAAAACGGAACTTTCCTCGGACTTGGAACAAAATGTCTGGATTGCCATCAAGATGCTCATATGGGACAGCTAAGTCAAAACTGCCTTGAATGTCATACATTTGAAAAATGGGATCTGGCTCTAAAAACATTTAACCACGATAAGGCAAGATTTAAACTCACCGGGCTTCATAAAAATGTAAATTGTTATTCCTGTCATCCGAAATCTAAATCAGGAAATGTGCTCTTTACCGTTTTTAAAAATCTAATCTTTTCAAGTTGTTCAAATTGCCATAATGATTTCCATAAAGGTAAATTCGGCGAATGCGAAAAATGTCATTCAACAACCGGATGGCAAAATTTAAAAATAAAATTTGACCACAACTTAACAGATTACAAGCTTGATGGTATGCATAATTTACTCAAATGTGAAAAATGCCATAACAAAGTCAAAAAGATCAAAAATGAAAGTGATTATATCAGCAATTTCAAAATTAGACACAAGTTATGCCTTGACTGTCACACGGACTATCACGGCGGGGTCTTTATGAAAAGAAAATCAAAAGGGGATTGCTCGGATTGTCATAATACCAGCGGGTTTGCCCTGATAACTTTCACAACGACAAGACATAATCTTGAGACAAGATTTAAATTAACAGATTCACACTTAACAATTCCATGTTTCAAGTGCCATAGAATAAATAACACCCAAAACTTTTATTGGATTAATTTGCTTTGTCAATCATGTCACATTGACAACCACGGAAACCAGTTTGCAAACGATAAAGGCGAAACATACTGCGAAAGATGTCATAAAACGACAAAATGGGATGATTTAAAATTTAATCACAACGAAACGAAATTTAAACTTGATGGAAAACATAATCAAGTTCCTTGCAATAAATGTCATTACGAAAAATTAACAGTGAATAATTTTCAATTTGTAAAGTATGTCAACACACCACTTGAATGTGAATCATGCCATAAAGATATACATCTTGGACAATTTGCAAGCAATAATTCTTATACGGATTGTTCACGATGCCACACCCCAGAAGGTTGGAAAGAACTTAAATTTAACCACAACACTGATTCAAAATTTAAACTTACAGGGGCTCATGAAAAATTAGAATGTCAAAAATGTCATAAAATTGAGAATTCACCAGTAGGTAATTTTACGAGATATAAACCATTGCCAATAAATTGTGAGGGTTGCCATGCTGGTTAGATTAATTTTGCTTTTTATTCTCTTTCAAAGTTTTGCTTACTCGCAGAATTCACCACACGGAAAGATAAATTTTCCCTGCTCCGATTGTCATACAACTGAAACATGGAAGGTTGATTTAAACAAAATAAAGTTTAACCACGATAAAACTGGCTTTAAATTACTCGGGCAACACAGTCGCATAAAATGTAATGATTGCCATCAGAAACTTATATTTTCAAAAACGCCGACGCAATGCGTCGCCTGCCATTACGATTTTCATAAATCAACCCTTGGTCTTCAATGTCAGAGATGTCATAACTTTGATACATGGAAAATTCCAGATTTTCGTGAAAAGCATAATCAAACCAGATTTGCACTTGCGTTCGCTCATAAAAATCTTGATTGTTCATCTTGCCATAAATCACTTGCCGAATTCTCATCCTTACCCGTTGAATGTTATGGATGTCATAAGAAAAATTATGAAAATGTATCTTTTCCAAATCATGCACTTGCCAAATTTAGCTTAAATTGTGTTGAATGTCATCCTGTAAATGCGCTGACTTGGAAAAACATAAATTTCGTTCATCCTGACCAACCTCTTAAACTTGATGGTAAACACGCTATGACGGATTGTTATAAATGTCATAATGGGATATTTGCTGGCACCCCAGCAGATTGTTTTAGTTGCCATCAACATAATTTCGTAAATGCAAAAAATCCCAATCATGTAAATTCAGGAATTAATCATGAGTGTAGTTCATGTCATACAACAAATAGCTGGAAACCATCAACATTTGACCATAATAAAACAAGTTTTAAACTCACAGGTGCACACTTAACAGTTGAATGTTCATCCTGCCATAAAGGAACGCTAACAGGCACTCCAACAGATTGTTATTCCTGTCATCAAAACAATTTTGCTTCAACGACAAATCCAGATCATAAATTGCTTGGTTTTCCAACAAATTGTGAACAATGTCATACGACAAATGGATGGAGACCTGCTACATTTGACCATAACAAAACAAATTTTGCATTAACTGGAAAACATACAGCAGTTCAATGTCAAGATTGCCATAAATCAACTTACAAAGGCACTCCAACAGATTGTTATTCCTGTCATCAAAACAACTATGCTAATGCGCTTATACCTGTGCATACAGTTGGTTATCCGTATAATTGTGAAATGTGCCACACAACAAGCGGGTGGAGACCATCAAGCTTTAATCACGATGCTCAGTACTTTAAAATCTACTCTGGAAAACATAGTTTTTCTAAGGGGCGATGGAAACTTTGTGCTGATTGTCATCTTTCAGCTCCGAATTCGTTTAACGAGTTCTCATGCACTACGAAATGTCATAACAACAGAACAAAAATAGATAATGAACACAAAAATGTTTCGGGCTACATCTATGATAACAACGCTTGCTATTCTTGCCATAGAAATGTTTAAAAACAAAAATTTTTACCGAAAGATGTTTAGATATTTTCCCTTGCTTTTATTAATTACAAGTTTTGTGTTTTCACAATCACCGCATGGCGAAATTAAAATTGATTGCTCAAACTGTCATACAACATCTGAATGGATACCGATAAAGGAAAAAATTGACTTTGATCACTCAACGACTGGCTTTCCACTGCTTGACTCACACGCTGGACTTAATTGTATTGATTTTCATAAGAAAGATAAATATGTTAGTTTAATTTTTTCTAAAGTTGAATCAAGATTTGCTGCCTTCCATTTTGATTTTCACAATGGCAACCTTGGAGACAAATGTCAGAGTTGTCATTCTTTCAAGAC
>Ga0105162_1000856_pt1 | contig 18544 bp, 11 predicted proteins | sample JNZ201metaG_FD_81532 | JGI IMG/M metagenome (GOLD analysis project Ga0105162, IMG submission 81532) | Hot spring microbial communities from Jinze hot spring, China to study Microbial Dark Matter (Phase II) - JNZ 20120812A | ecosystem: Environmental > Aquatic > Thermal springs > Hot (42-90C) >...
ATCGCATTATTGGTTTTTTATTTAAATGATTCTGTGTATAATTTAATAATTTAATAGTCTTTGCGAAACAGCTACTGAGTAGTTTCTCGCTTCATAATATGTTTTGTTTTCTCGAGTTTATGAGGGGAGATGATGAGTGTGTATTGTAGTTATTTTTAAATATTTTTATTTTTCTAAACAGAGTTGTTTTATGAGTGTTTCGTATGGATAGATTAGTGTTTGAGAGTATTCCTATAGAGTATTTGGATGATGTGTTGGATGAACTAGTTATTACACCATTAATAGGTGTTGTAGAAGCGGGTTTTAATAAATCTATTGATGTAGTGTTTAGATACTCAGCTCAACCTCCACCCAGTACTTATCCTGTTTCTAGTGTAAGAGTGTTCTACATTATTCACTATCCTAGGAATTTCTTGAAAATAGGTTCATCATCAATCAATAACGTTACGGGAAGAGTTTTCTCTCAAGCACCAATAGCTGGGTTGTTATCTATTGCTGTTATGTTGAAACACGAAGTTAGTGTTGAGGAAATGGAGCGTGTTGAAGAGGAGTGCGTCGACTACTTGAATAAAGTTCTGAATCGTGAAGTAAATGATGGTGTTGGAGGTAGGAATATTGAAGTTTATCATCGTAGAGGAGGTGTTTTCAACGAGGTTTTCGAAAACTATTTGAAAAACCTAGTTGAAGGGAGTGTGGAGACGAGAGTATCGTTTGAATTGCTTAGAGAAATATCTGAATATATGGTGAAGTACGTTATAGAGGAATATGAGAACATAATGGAACCCCTCTATCCACCAAATATATGTTTATTTAAAACAAGTATTGATGAAGATGGCGTTAGGATATTGAAGGAAATACTTTATTCTAAACAACACGTTTCTCTCGGAGATTTAAGTGAATTGCGGCATACGTGTATCAATAGAAATTGTAGAGGAAGCATTATAATATTGAAGAACGGGATCTGTATATTGAGAACGAAAATACATGGTGTGGAGAGGTATTTCATAGTACCATGCGATACAGTTCAGTATAATTTATTAATAAAGACTATTAATAATGGTAATGAATATTAAAATAAAGTAATTGAGATTAAGAATAGCTACTCGAATAAGGTGTATTAACTTGGCGAATGAAGAGTACGTGTTGCTTGGTATGAGAATTAATAGAATAGTTCTTCCACAACAACTATATGTCTATAGAGTTCCACAGAAATATATTGCACAAGCTAGGGGCTACTTAGTAAAAGATAACGTACCACACGTAGTTAGAAGTTCGAAAGAAGCAACAGATCTTGAGATATACGCTACTTCTAAAAGCAGGGGTCTCAAAGAAAACATGGGATTAGAACCTAGAGAAGAACAACCATTATTTGAATGCGAGTTAGCGGGTTCTGCTATTAGGATAAAATTCCTGAATAGTGGTTGGAAGAGAGCTGTAGGTAAACTATATAATCCAAATTTAGTGGAGTTTAATGGCGAGGAACATAATGTTCCTATAAACATATATTCAGCGTTGAAAACAGTAGTTGATAAATTATCTGATGACACGTATATTTTATTCATAGATCCAGCGAAGAAAGTGGAATTTACCGAATCCCTCGAGAATATTGAACAAGAATATAACAGTACGATTCTAAATGAAATTCAATGGGTTAAAATTAAGGATACTACAGTATCTTTCGATATAGTTAGAGAAATTCCAAGCAATATTATGAATAATGTTGAGGAGAGAATTAGTGATAGGAATTTTAGAGAAAAACTATCTAGAGTTCTCAGCGAATACAGTGGTGTTGAATTAAATATAGATTATAGTAGTGGATATTTTATAACTACACCTAGAAGCAATATCCTCGCTAAGCTCCTCAAAGATGAAGTTGGTGTACCGGTTCTAGAACAGGAGAGTATACCGATTATTCCATTACCGAAAAATATCTTAACACCAGTTGCATCCATAGAAAACATTAATTTATTCTTTAAAAACGTGGAGAATAGGGATGATATACAACAGAAAATGACTTTCTTAATTCCACCGAAAAACAGGATTGCGAAAATAAATGAGATCCTTGAAAACATCGATTTATACACATTAAATTTTGATGGTTTGAGTATTGAAATAGATGTTAGTAATTGTATTGTCAGTGTGAGTGACAGTATTGTTAAATCTGATATATCCGAGTATTTTTCAGTAAGAAAAGAAGATTTAGCGAATTGGAAGCCCAATTTTAGGAAATATCGTGAAGATCATGAAAGTAAAATTGCTGTTCTACCCATTATTCTCAATTTACAACAAAATGATTATATAAATGCTGTTCAATTGGCTTTAGAAGAGCTAAGGGGGTTCTCCCAACGATATCGTTTAAAATATTTAAGTGAATTAAGATGTGAACCGGACATAAAAGATATTTTGAGCAAGCTACGGGGAATTTTGAAAGCATATGGTGGGAAAATTATATGTGCTATATTGTTCTACCATAGTAGTGTTGATCCTGGAGATCGTTTTATTGCTCTATATAGATACTATGTTGCTAAGCTCGAAGTTCATCCATATGTAGTGGATCTTACGGAAGAACGTCTTATAGAAGAATCTAAGAGAATCATTAGGTATAAAATTGGGAGTGTTTTGAAAAAATTTGCTGTGAAAATGAATGCTATTGGTTATAGACTGAATCCGCCACAAATAATTAGGAATTACGTAATTGCCGGTATTGATTCCACAATTTATCGAACAGAGAGAGGTGGTTTGTATCCTGTTGCTGTAGTATTCGTATTGAATCCTGATGGTGAAATTACTGTTGAAACATATTCTGGCGGTATTGGTTTTAGCGATATAGATGCTTTAGTATCAGGGGTTGAATCAGCGTTTGAACATTATGGAAGTAGAGGGTTGCTCGCAATTATAAATAGGTCTAGTGTAGTAGGTGTTTTACAGAAGTTGATTAAGAAACGGGATTTTCAAAACCATGTTTCTAGTGGAAAACTAATTCTAGCAAGTGTTTCTAAAACACATAGTTATTCGAGAATACTCGTTAAAGAGAGTGGTAAAATCTATAATCCCAGTAAACCAGGGGTTCTCGTGAAACTTTCGGATTATAGTTTAGATGGAGGAGCAATTCATATATCTAGATTCCTATCGATAACAACAATTTATTCAAGAGAAAGATTTGAAAGGGGGACTATTAAACCCGTAATCATTAATATTGCATCGCAAATAGAGGATCGGGATTGTTTAGAAATAGCGAAATATATCGTTAGCTTATCTCATTTCGCTAGAATAGGTAGTTTATGGGCTCCATCCCTACCAATGCCTCTACACGTTGCAAACAATTATTGCCGTAAACTAAGCGGTATTTTAAAAGCTTTGAGGGAAAAACGTGGAATACCTAGCGATATAGTCAAAATAACCAAATATCTCTAAAACAAATCGAAACCTAATTACGATTCCTAAATCCTCATTCTTTAGGGCGGGAAGGAGGTTAGGTATTTCAGCTCTTATTTTCTCAACTGGTTTTCTTTAATGTTGAGTTGATTATCTTTATGTATGTTTCTTTCGATATATTATTGTTTATTAGTTTTTAAGGTATGGTCAACAATATTTCTATTTAGTGCACAGCTGTTTGTGTTCATTTGTCTTGGGTGGTGTTTTGAATAGATTTATAGAATCACCGTTGTTTCCTATTAATGATATTAATGTAGCTTCTGCTGCTGAGAAAAGGGGTGGGGGTAGACCTGATTTTTGGGAAATGGTTTTCTGGTGGACTAGGAAGCCTTTGATTAGTGCTAGAGCAGTTATTGCTGGTGCATTACTTCCAGATAATACTACTCAATTCGAATTTAAACAATTAATTAAACTCTGGTCTCATAATAAAACACCTCATAGAGATAACCCATCTATATCGCCACAATTTAGAGAACGTTTCGTTAAAATCAAACTCCTAGACCCCTTCGCCGGTTTCGGTAGTATACCTTTAGAAGCAGTAAGACTCGGTTTAGGTAAAGTAACTGCTGTTGAACTCCTACCAACAGCGTATGTTTTCCTCAAAGCTGTTTTAGAATACCCTAGATTCGGAGAACGTTTAATTAGGGATATCGAATACTGGGGTAAATGGGTTGTAGATAAGCTTCGAGAAGACCCCGATATTAGGGAACTCTACGATGACGATGTTGCAGTATATATAGGGTCGTGGGAGATCAAGTGCCCATATTGTGGAAACTACACTCCTCTAGTAGGTAATTGGTGGCTTGCAAGAGTATCTGGAAAAGAAAGTGAAGATGAGAGCGAGGAAGAGAGTGTTAAAAGAAGAGTTTTCGATAGGCTCGTTTGGATGGAGCCATATAGGATTTCAAACTATATTGGTATAAAAATCATTGATTTGAATAGAGAGTTTAACAAGAAAGAAATTAATGCAAAAATCAATACTAAACAAGGCTATGTTGAAGCCTACGGTAGAACATATAATGTACCTAAACCAAACATAGAGGCTAAACGAGGAACAGCAATTTGCTTAATATGTAACAATACTATAAGGAAAACAAGCAAAAATGGAGAATGGTATGTTAAGAAAACAATACGGGAATACAACGATGCTCTCGAGAAATACTTTAGAGGTGAAATCAATCTAGAAGAACTACTAAGTAGTAGAGCAAGACCAAGACTACTGGTAAAAGTAAAGATAGATAAAACCGTAAATAAGGGAAAAACCCTCGAATTCGAACCCGCAACACAGCAAGACAACGAGAAGCTATGGAAAGCACTAGAGAAACTAAAACAAATATGGGGAGACCCCGACATACCAACAGAGCCAACACCACCTTATGGAAACGTTGGCGGTGGTCTTCGGTTCCCAGTAGATGTTGCCGAGAAATGGTATCAATTCTTCAATCCACGCCAGCTTCTAACCCTTGTTAAGCTTGTTAAGCTTATACGTGAAGCTGGTAAGATGGTAGAGGAGGAGAATCTGAAGCAGGGATGGGATAAGGAGAAAGCACACAAGTATGCTGAAGCAGTAACAACATACCTAGCAATAGCATTGGTGAGGTATGCAACATTTTCATCAATAGTCTCACCGGTGAGAGCGGATACAATAATGGGTGCAGTAGCGGCGGGAGCGTTATCATTTAGAGGAATTGCCATGGTGTGGAATTGGTGTGAATTATCGCCTACGGCTTCGATTACAGGCTCATTTCTCAGAAACATAAGTACAGTAAATATTGGCATAAAATATCTCATTAACGCTGTCTCGGGTAGTTCTAGTAGTGTTGAGGTTGTGTTGGATGATGCTACGGTTCTTGGGAGGCTTGGGGGTGAGAAGTTTGATTTGATTGTTACGGATCCGCCTTATAGAGATGATGTTGCTTATGCTGAGCTTAGTGATTTCTACTATGTTTGGCTTAAGAGAGCTTTATGTGATGTTGGCGATGTTTATGGGGTTTTGAAACTTGTTCCTAGATTTCACAAAGAGGCTTTTTTCGATGAGTTTGGTAATGAAGTGGAGGTTCAGTGGAGGGTTTTTGCATTGAGAGAAGTGAGTGAGAATGTGGGGAGGTTTAGGTATTTCGGTGTGAAAGAAGGTGGTTTAGAGTATTTCAAATCTCTTCTCGCAGAATCTTTCAAAACTATGGCTTCTAGACTTGTTGATGATGGTTTATTAACTACTTATTATGCTCATACTAGTCCTGATGCTTGGGAAGCTTTGCTTGAAGCTGGTTGGTTGTATTCGAAAATGAGGATTACATCAGCTTACGCTATCGCTACTGAATCTACCGAGAGTGTTGTTGCTAGAGGTAAGATTCGTCTAGATATGGCTATTGTTGCTGTTTGGAGAAAGGGTGTTAGTGGTGAAGCACTAGTTGATGAGGTTTACGCTGAAGCTGTAGAGAGTTGTTCAAGAGATGCATTGAATTACCGTAAAGCTGGTTTAAACGGTGTTGATTTATTTGTAGCGGTATTGGGTAAGGTTTTATCACATTTCACTAGGTATGAGCGTTTAATCGGTATTAAAACATCAGCGGGGAGTCTAGTGGGGGAGCTTGTTGAAAAATACATTTACCCAGCTACTGCTGAAGCAATAGCTAGATCCTTTGGTGCTGTCGGAGCGAAACTAACTCCGCCCTCAATGTTCTACTTATTATCGAAAGTTCTTATTGGTAGGAGAGCGAGGCAGAGTAGGAGAGTTATAGATAGAACATCATCTGTAATTCTAGCTATAGGAACTAGATGTAGTTTAGATGAATTGGAGAGATTAAGGATAGTTGTGCGTGATAGAGAAGCTGATAAGCACGTTCTACTTGAACCTAAATGGGGTGTGAGGAATCCGAGGGAGTCTATTGAAGATGTTCTTAACGCTAAATACATTAATCCAAGTGCACCAACTTTTAGAACAGCAGTTGATCTACTTCATTTACTAGAATACTATGCTATAACTCTGCCGAAAGAAGAGTTTAGGAGGAGAGTAGAGGATATTAGGGGGAGAGCGCCGATGCTGTTCGATGAAGCTGTGAATTTAGTGAAAATTCTAGCACAGGGGTTGGTGGATGAAGATCCTGAGAAGGAGTTGGTGAGGAAAGTTATGGAGGGGTTAGAGATAAGAACACCGGGGACTTTAGAACATTATTATTGATAGAGGGTGAATAATGTGTTAACTGGATACAATAAGGTTAGAAGCGATGTTTTCAACGAAACGCTAGATGAGAAAATGGCTCCTTCATTGGGGGGAGTTGTTCTAGGCGAAGAACACGATATATATGTTAAACCAGATCAATTCTTTCAAAGAACTCTTATCACGGATCGTATGGCTAGTATTTTAGGAAATATTGTTAACGTGTTGAGGGGTGAGGGTGGGAATAAAATACTTGTTTTAAACGCACTCTACGGTGGTGGGAAAACACATACGTTGTTAACAATATATCATGCTTTAAAAGCACCGAAAGAGTTGTTGAAAGCGAATTCGGAAAATGAAGATGTTAGGAGACGTATAGCTAGATTAGTTGATGAAATAGATAAACTCGGTAAACCGGATATAATAGTTATTGATGGTTATTTCTCTAAACTAGCGCCTTCACCTATTAGTCCTCTAGATACGGGTGTTTATAGAGTCTACACGTTATGGGGTTATATAGCTCACGCTCTGGGAAATTATGATTTAATGAGAGAACATGATGAGAAACGTGTAGCGCCTGAAGCGGATAGGCTTCAAAAACTCTTCAGAAATAGATGTGCTGTAATTCTTGTAGATGAGTTAGCACACTATATTAAGAGATTCTACGAAACTCCAGATGAGAATCTACGTAGATATAGTTCAGCCGTAGAGAGTTTTATGGAAGTATTGGCGAAAACACTGGAGTTATCGGATAGAGTTGTTCTCATAATATCGCTACCGGTTGTGGAGAAGGAGAAGGAGGTAGTTGTGGAGACAACTTATCAATCAATTGAAAATACGCTTAAAAACATATTTAAAGCTCTTAAGAGAGTTTTCACCGAATATATTGAACCAATATCTCCGAGAAATATTCCAGCACTATTGAGAACAAGGCTTTTCGAGGAAGTGGATAATAGGAGAGCGAGGGATGTTCACGAGGTACTTAGCAAAACATATATGGAGAATAGAGAGATTTTTGGAGAGAAAGAACAGTTTATTGAAAGTGTTTTAGAAAAGATTTTGGAAACATACCCGTTCCACCCCCTCTACGTAGAAACTTTAATAGATATTTTAAATAAACACGAGGGTTTGCAGAAAACGAGGGATTTGTTGAGAATTAGTAGAAAAGTTTTGAGAGAAACTTTGAACGATAAGAGATTATATGATATTATAATGCCGTGGCACATCGATTTAACGAGGGATTCTATAAGAAACGTTATGTTGATTAATGAGTATGAAGTTTTCAAACGCGTTATTGAAGAGGATGTTATTGAGAGAGTAAAGCTTTATGGTGAAAAACAAGATTTAGCGAGAATTACTGCTTTAACACTACTGGTTAGAACGTTTGTATATGGTGGTGGATTAATAATACCGAAAATCGATGTGCTTCCGCGAGATAGAGAATTGGCTTTAATGATTTACGAACCCAGAGTGTTTCAACTAGAGGGGTGGGTTCCTAAAGATATAATTGATGCTATTAGATGGATAAGTGAGAATCTAATATATGTGGTGAAAGATGAGAAAACCGGTAGATTATGGTTTACGAAATGGTTTACACCAATAAAGTATGTTGAGGAGAGAGCGAGGAGAATTGAAGATTTATTAGCTTATAACAAGGTTGTGGAGTATTCTGAAAAGCTTATGAGAGAAACTGCTGATAGTCTAGTGCAGAGGAAGGGTGCGAGGAGAACAGCGTCGGCGAAACCCAGGGTTTTCGATCCCGAGCTTTCGAAAGTAAATAGAAGTTGTGAACCAGTAGATGTGGATTCTACGAGATACGTTCTACTAGCGTGTCTAGATGTTCCCGAGAATATTGAGGAGAGAAGAGTTAGACTTGAAGAAGTCATGTATAGAACTAGGAGTGGTGGAGTGAGAGGATATGCTAACACTATATACGTAATTTTCCCAAGTTCAAAGAACCGCATTAAGTATGCTCTTGATTATGCGAAGAAACTAATAGCTTGTGAAGAAGTGGAGAAGGAGGGTATAATAGATAAGATGTATGAGAAAATATCAGTTGGAGAAGCTGAATTAGTGAGAGAGATTCTCAAGAAAAAACTTGAAGACTATAAAATAGGGGTTTTACGAAACCTCGTATCGAATACTCTAAGTATATTCGATAGAATTGCTTATCCAGATTATGATGATAAGAGACTTGCTAATATAGTTAAAGAAGTAGATTTTATTGTTCAAACAGATAGTTTAATTTATGCAGCTGAGAAGACTTTAGAATCAACTGGTATTGGAAAGATAAAGACTGATATGGATTTCGATCTCTTAGAACATTATTTGAAGAGCATAAATATAGATATATCTGAGGGGGCGGAGTCTAAAACTGTTAAAACAATAATTGAATTCTTCTATTCGAACCCAAGGCTACCCGCTGTTCCAAGAGATGTAGTTATGGATGCTATAAAGGATGGAGTAAGGAGGTTGGAAATAGGAGTCAAGTCTGGTGGAAGAGTTTTATTCAAGAAAGTATATGAAGGTGAGGCGCCCGAAATCTCTGAGGGTGAGACGAGTATCAGTTTAAACGAATCCGACGAAGTATTGCCGTGGAGAATGGCTCTTGAAGAACAGTTGAGAAAACTAAGGAGAAGAGAGTTCGTGGAGAGGGGGGAGAAGAGAGTAGAGGAGTATGTTGTCCACTTATCTATTGGGGATAAATCTACTGAAGAGGTAGTTGAGAATATAGGTAGTTTTAACTTAGAATCGCTTAGAGTAGCGCCTATCGTTAAGATTACTAGAACGGTTTCTGTCAAAATAGAGTTTGAAAAACCAGTTGTTGAAGTAAAACCCGGTGAACCGGTTTATCTAGAAGCATATATTTCACGTATAGGGCGTTATGTTGGAGAAATATCTCTGGAACCATCAAATGGTAGTTTAGATAGAAATAAATTCATTATAGATGATGGTTTTACTCGAGAGAAAATCACTTGGTTTATAAGTAAAGCACCGGATAAACCGGGAGACCACGTGTTCTCCATAAAGATATTGGATTCGAAAGGCTCTACACTGGGTGAGGCGAAGCTAACTGTTAGAGTTCTAGAGGAAATCAGGTGGATTGAAGGTGTACCGCATAGTGGTTTGAAATTAAGAGAAATAGAGTTGTTCTCTGGAGAGAAATTATCGATTAAACCACTCGATGTTCTTAACAAAAAACTTAGTGGTGTAGCGATTGTATCGAAAGCGAGTTTCAACATATCTGCCGAAACTGAGGAGAGAATGGTGTCTAACGTATCCTTGGATGTTCAGAATATTCAAATCGAAGACTTAATTGCACTAATACGTAGTATACTAAATAGATTCCCATTGTTGAAGACTACTGGTTCCATAAACGTAAATCTAAAGCCTTATAAGAAAGAGTATTTCACAATACCCGAGTTAACAGAGGATGAGAGGAAGGTTCTGGGAGAGTGTAGAATTAGATACCTGCTTTTCCAGACTGGAGAATAGGGAGTTGATTGAATGGTGGATGAAGTATATCGTGTACTAGCGTTTGGTAAGAAGAAGATTGGTAAAGTACATAAACGCTATGTAGATATTGTTAGAATATATTTTGGCTTACCGATAGGTAGAGAAAAACCCTTTTTCGAAGCTAGAGTGGATAAGGATACGTTGAGAGTGGCAATAGAGTATTTTAATGCAAAATATGATGATAAAGGCGATTACATAGTAGTATATGGTAATGATGTGGATGAGAAGATTAGGAGAATAGTTGTCTATAGTGGCGTTAGACAAACAATTAATAGTTTATTGGGGAGAACTCTTCTAGAAATAATTGATTCAATGGGGGAAGTCGAGATTCTCTTCTGGTATTCGAGATTCATTAATGCATATGATAGGGGGAATTATTGGGATGTCTACAGAGTTGCCAAATCGTTTAGAACTCTCTACAGATTATAAACTAGATGAACAAGTTAGAAACCTAATTAAATCTGTTATAGAGGGGTTTAAATACCATCCTCTTTTCTTCATGTTTAGAAAGAGTGTTTATTCCGAAGACCCCGTCTACCCGTTTGCACATCAACTAGAATTGCTTGTGAAACTCTTCGTTAGAAGACCAATTAGAGTAATTATAGGTGATGAAATAGGTCTTGGAAAAACAATTAGTGCTATAATGCTAATACATTATCTACTTGAAGTTGAGGGGATTAAAAGAATACTCATATTAGTACCGAGAGTTCTTGTTCAACAATGGTTAGCTGAATTAAGAAGATTTAATTTAACGAATATTTATCAATTAGAGAGAGAAACGATATCGATATATCGCGACCAAAGCTTCCCCCATGGCATTTACCTAGCTTCAATAGATCTCGTTAAAAGAGATAAGTATAAGAAAATACTTCTAGAACATGATTGGGATTTAGTTGTTGTTGATGAAGCCCATAGAGTTGGTAAAATAGGGGGTTATGAAACCCAGAGATATACTCTTGTAAAACAGTTGATTAGTAAACCTAGTGTTCATACAATAATGTTAACTGCTACTCCACATAGAGGAAAGACTGAAGATTATATTGAAAGGCTTAAACTCGTAGATCCATATCTCAATGTAGATTTAAGAAAACTGGATAATGAGAAATTCTATAGGTTATCCATAGGTTCAATAATTTTTAGAAGAACGAAAATCGATGTAAACGAATTTTATGAGAAGAGAAGGGTTTTTACCGATTGTAAATTCATAGCGAGAGTTGCGAAAGCATCTGATTATGAAGAAGCTTTCCATAAAGAGTTAATAGAGTTTTTACGTTCAAAACTAATACAGTATTTCGATATGGTTGGCGAATCTCCTAGAGCATTACCACTACTACTTACTCTCATAGCTAAAAGAGCATCGTCGAGTCCGAGAGCAGCTATATTGACGCTTGATAGAATAATTCAACGTAGAGCTGAACGGATCATGTTCTTGAAAAACAAGGATCTTTACGAGTTTAGAAGAGATTTAGATAATAAAGCAAGTTTAGTAGCTGATACGCTACTAAGCTATTCTTTCGAGGAGAGTGGTTTATATGAAGATGAGATGGAGGAGAAAGTTGATGCTGATGAGTTAATAGGGGAATTTGTTGAGAAATGTAGTGTTTTCCTCAGTGATGAAGATATCGAGAGGTTAAAAAGAATTCATGAATTAGCGAGAACAATTATGGGTGAAAGAGATTCTAGATTATCTTCTCTAATAGAAGTAGTTTCGAATCACTTAGAAAGAGGAGATAGAATCGTTGTCTTCACGGAATTTAGAGATACTGCTGAATACGTATTCAGTGAACTTAGAAATAGATTGCCTAGGAAATATGCTGATAAAATAGCTATGGTTTCTTCAAAAGAGATAAAGCCTCCAGCATGTATTGCTGAATCCTCGAAGCAGAATAGATACGATATGGAGAGTGTTAAGAAATGGCTTAGGAATGGAGATATCCTTCTCCTAGTATCAACAGATGTTGCTTCTGAAGGTTTGAATCTCCAGGTTGCTAATGTAGTTATCCATTACGAGCCCACGTGGAGCCCCGTTAAGATAGTTCAGAGAATTGGGCGTGTGTGGAGACTTGGTCAGGAGAAGAATGTATATAGTTATAGTCTATTACTAACAGTTGAGAGCGATATGGCTACATTAGAAATACTCTATGCAAAACTTCTTTCGTGGATTGTTTCGGGTATAGAGAGGAAAATACCAATAGGTGAAAAGCTAGAGATAGGTGAAGAGATAGAAATAGATATAATAGATATGTTACCGAGAGATAAAACAGTGGGTAATCTACTTCAAACACCAATAACTAATGAGAAAGGGAGATTTCATTATAGTGAATTCAAAGCGTGGATCGAATTTATAGCTGGTGGGAAAGATAGGTTGAGAAAGTATGTTGAGGGGATAGTGAATGCATTAATTAATTTGAAACAACAGGCTGAACGGCTGGGTTTGAATAGAATAGAGAGAGTTAAGATAGATAGGTTTTTGGATGAAGGGTTGGGGGGGCTTTATGGAGAGGATGTTGAGAAATTACTAGTTAATCTTCTTAAACTAACAGCTAGGCTCTGTGGTTACGATGTTGAAGAGAAGAGTACCGGTATATTTATTCGTGGAACGCATTTTACTGGTTTGAAGCATCCATTGGATATGTATAAAGCTATTGAATCATTGTTGAGAGAAACTGGGGGGAGAACGCCTGTTGTATTAATAGCGAATAAACCAGATGTTGATAATGTAGGGAGAATGAGGGAGCTGTATCTATATGAAGTAATGATTTATTCGAATAGTAAACCCGTTTTCTCGGAAACTGTAGGAGTAGTTGTTGAAGACAATGGTTCTACAAAAACTCTTAGAGGTTTAGATTTGTTAAAACTAGTTTTTGAATCTTTGAATAGAGTTATTGGTGTTGGCGATATTTTCTGGAGTGAAGATAGATTTGGAGATGAATTGGGTATAGCTCTCTTACATAAATATAGTGATAGAGTATTGAGGGATTATCTCCAGTATCTCAACGAATCTGAAGAAATCTTCAATATTAAGCATGTGGATTGGCAACCTAGAGGAGACGTATTCGATACAAAGAGTATTCGGGTTTCACATAGAATGCTGGGAGTAATACTGTATCCAGGAAAAACTAGTCAATTTCCAACGCCGAATATTGTGGAGGAGGTTGAAAAGAAAGCTATGGAGTATGCAATAGAGTATGAGAGGAGAAGTGGGAGAAAGCCTGTAGATGTGAGTAAGTGGGAGCACTACGATATTAAAAGCATAGATCCAAGTACTGGAGAAGCGAGATATATTGAAGTTAAAGGACACTGGAACATAAATATATCAGCTGAACTTACTGAAAACGAATATAATTTTGGGAAAAGTATTGGCGATAAATATTGGCTATACATAGTGTACGGTTTCTCTACGAATAATCCAAGACTACTAGCTATAAGAGACCCTATAAATAGAGCTAAATGGGACACAATAGAAGTTAAACGATACCGTCTTATAGGGGTATGAGAGAACTATTTCAAAATGTATTGATTTAGAGTATTTCTAAGGGGGGTTAATCGTATTCTATTATTCTATTCTATTATTCTAAATTATGTTGTTTCCGTAGCTTATAGGAGGATTTGGTTCTATGATATTAAGAATTAATGAATAAATATGTTGCTGACGCGTACTTAACTGGAGTATAGGTATTGAAAACCTCCATGGAGAAAGTTATAGTTGTGTGTTAATAGAGAATTGTATCCAGAGATCCGGAAGTAAACATAATTCTATAGGTAGAGGTTGTTGTTAAATGCAGGTATGTTTAAAAACTGTTCCTAAAATATTCCTTTAATTCGGTGTTTAGGGATGTTATTTAACTACGCGTAACCTGTTTAATGGGTTGGATCTACTTAAAGCTACGCGTAGAGTTGTTATCAAATCCTGGTTGAAGCATGTATGTGAGAACACCGTTCTCTTATGGGGTTTACAGGGGTTTTTTGAAGTAAGGTTGAAATGTATAGATACTGCTATGTTGGAGAACCTTAAGTGTGGTTCTCTGGTTTTAATTAAGGGTTCATTGGTTGGCGAGAACGAGATTTGTGTTGATGAGTTTAGAGTACTGCATGAACCGGTTGTGGAGGAGGAGTTGTGTAGGAGTGGTTTACCAAGTGATCCTGTGGAGTATACGTTGAAGTACTATGAGTACGTTAAGCATCCGCAGATTCTGAAAGCTATATATGTTTACTCGTATTTACTGAATTACGCTAGGAGTTTTCTCAATAAACATGGTTTTCTAGAACTCCCGCCTCCCATAATTGGTTATTCGAGTGATCCGGGGCTTAGAGGTGCTCGTAAAGTTCAGATTGGAATGTATAATGGTTTTTTCGAGTTGCAGAGTAGTTTGATAATGTATAAACAACTGTACGCTAGTGTTTTGGATAAGATATTCTATGTTGCTAGAAATGTGAGGATTGAGCCTCCCGAGAACGCGTATACTGGTAGGCATCTCGTTGAGTTTACTCAAATTGATGTTGAAATAGCTAGTGTATCGAGTAGTAAAGCATTAAATCTTGCTGAGAAAACATTGTATAGTGCTGTAAGAAGCGTTATTAACGAGTTACAGGATTTATTCGATTATAACGAGATCGATAGGCTTGAAAAAGAAATTACGAAACCTCCTTATCCACGCTTAACATATAATGATGCATTACATGAGCTTTCGAAAATGGGTGTGTATGTGAAGCATGGCGAGGAATTACCGTTTAAAGCAGAAGCTCTCATTGCCGATAAATACGGTTCACCAGTATGGATTACGGGATTTCCAGTAACAGCTAGAGGATTCTACTACATTGAAAACCCTGAACACCCGGGGTATAATGAAGACTACAATCTACTACTACCAAGCGGTCACGGCGAAGTAATTGATGGAGGATGTAGAGAATACAGGTATGAGAATTTATCAAGAAAAATAGCGGAAATACATAGAGAACCACTCGAAAAATACTCGTGGTTCCTAAACCTCGCTCTAAAAGGACTCATAAGACCAACTTGTGGATGGGGACTAGGTCTAGAAAGACTAGTAAAGTACCTGTTAAACCTAAAACACATAGCATACACCACACCCCACCCAAGACTACCGGGCATCATAGGACCCTAAACAAATTTAAACCCATAACATATCGAAACCCAAACCCACACCCCCACAAACACATTTAACAAACCCCCCATCCAGCTCTTCACCACAAGAAAAATTCTCAACTCCTAGCTCCTAGTTATTACAACATCCTCCGACCCACCGCTAAAAGAGAAGACTCGATCGATATTGATTGTCATATTGTTCTATTGTTTTAGAATATAGATCAGTAAGCCTGCGATCATTATGAATATGAATCCTAGAATCGTAATTACGCCACCTAGTATCCATTCTCTAATAATTGTGGCTATGCTTGTTTTCTCCCGCCATTCTAAGATTAATGTAACCTTTACTGTTTCATCAACATCTAAAAGAGGGTTTTCAACAACAATATAGATTAATGAACTGGCTTGGTCTTTGGTGAGAGGAATCGAGAACAATGTTGAACTTACATTTTTCTCATCGAAGTATGCAACGTAGGTTTTACCTTCAAACCAGTTCTGATAATTCTCTGAATCCATTATATAGAAGTTGAATTTACGGCCCCTAACTTCTGTTGCGTAGCCTTTAAGAACTATATCCTTAGATTCCTTAGTTATAACCCCCCTAAGAAAGGTATCTTTTGATTCATCAATTACAAGTATAGGCAGTAATATTAAGTACTTCGAACTGTCACGAATAGGGGCTTTTTCAACCCAACTGATATTGATAGTGACTCGAACTTTTGGGTTCAATACAGGTACATTCACAGTTTTTTCTACGACAAAGTATAGTATATCCGGAACATTATCCTTCGAGGCGATAGAGATTTTGAAATTATATGAAGTCCTACCTCTCGCTTCATAGATTGCGGAATAAGATCCGCCCACTGTCCACAATTCGAAATTATTACTATCAAAGATGTAAAAATTGAACCATATTTGAGGAGTGGATAGTTCAATAACCCTTCCACTAATTACAAAATCCTTTGCTTCCGAAGTTATTGTGGGTTTATATGCAAACCAATAATCATATCCTTCATAAGGATCCACCACAATAATTTTATCGATTAGATTCTCATTTTTTGAAATCCATCCAGCTGAAACTACTAGTGCTTTCTCACTAGCTAAAACCTCACTTCTAGACTTCCACGTTTCTGTAGTAAGAGCCTTAATAGCTAAGTGGCTTCCAATAACAAACATTATTAAACCAATAATAAAGATTATCATTACTGATATCCTCATAATAATATCATATTTTCCCATTATTCTCATTATAATATCATATAATTGTTTCATTCTATCACCTATTATGTTTTTATCAATGTTAAAACGTTTTAAAATATATTTTCTTTTTCAACCAAATCAATTATAGATTGAAATCTTCCACCACCTCTTCCCTCAACTTAATCCTCAGAACAGAATCCTATATTCTCAAATTTCAAAATAAACAAAAGCTTTTAGTTCTTTGTTATTTCGAACATATTGGAAACCCTGTTCCCAACACTCGAGAGAAACAGATATATCATTAAAAACGTGTGAGGAAATCGATTACGGATTAGCTGAAGAACAACGGGTTCAAGCAGAACGAGATACAGCAAATATACAAGATGCGGAAAACAATGAAGAAAACAATCATGAAGAAATGAAAAACGTTTCTATGTAACCACAGCGTTTTTCTAACTACTCTCCCTATTCTATTGATTTGTATTCCCGCTTTCATGCTACTAGAAATTTTAGAATTTTCGTGGTACCAAGACCAAATATGTATAATATAAAGATGACGGTTAAAATTGATAATATGTTGTAGGGTAACGGCGATATTGCACTAAGTATTCTTGATACCAATGATACTATAAACAAGCAAATGATTCCAACAATTAACTCTTTAAATGGTTTAGGCAAAATTGAGAATAAATACTTAATTAAACGCAGTATTTTCATATGTATCAAACCTTTAACTATGATATACTGTTATACAAGTTAAAAAGAAATATTTAAAAACCTTTTATACATTGTTTTGCGGATTCTATTTATTTAGTTTCTCTAAACCAAGCGAAATGCAATAAGTTCATAAAACATGGGAAACGATAAGAGACCAATAATGGGAAAACGTTTCCATAAAACAATAACGTTTTTCCCCAACTACTCTTATTTACTCAACTAGTATTAGATTCGATCTAGGAGATAATCACGATGAAACCAATGATGGATATTACAGCGATTATTACAGCAGTAATTATAATATTAATAGGCGATGCTAATATATTTTCGAATCGCTCTGATAATAGTTTAAATATAAGGGCTACAACAGCTGATGAACACATAATGGCAATTCCAATAAAGCATTTCTTTATCCGATAAATAAAGTATCTCTTTATCTGATAAATATTACCAATAGGACGTCTTCTTATTTTAGAATATCTGCGTCTGCGACCCATGGTGGAATCCTAATAATCTAATTATCTTTTAATCATCTTTCATCAAAAACAAATATTTTAAAACTAAATTCGCTAAATGTAATTTCGCCCATTCCAGCTACTTGCTTAGTTTCTCTAAACTAAGTGAGATTAATACTATGAAAAATACTGCGATGATGAACAAGAATATGGTGAATGGACTTAATAGATTATGTCTATGTGTATATCTAAGATAGTAGCTATTACGAATCCGATTACTCCTGAGGATACACAGAATAAAATCCGGGAGATCGATAACTGGCATTAAGCTTTTCTCCTCTCATAACAAATCACTCTACTGTATGATTCAAAACTTTTAGAAATAAACACTATTTTAAAACCTAAATACTGTTTCATTCTGTGCTTAAGTTCTATATCAAGAACCTAAAAGAAATGCAGCATGTGATAAAAATAGTATCGCTAAAAGAATTAAAAGAGCAGTCACACCTGAAAATAACATAAGAAATACAATGAATAATCCGAATAATAAAAAGATTCCGCCGACAATTTTTCTATAACCTCTACTACCTATAATGCTAAGCAGTACAATGAACCCAATTAATATAAATAACCCGCCAACAGCTCTACCGTGAATTAATCTAATAATGCCCCCAGTTAATATAAGGGATACACTAACAATCATAACAATCATAGCTTTAACAATTTTTTATCTCTATATGAACTATGATTTCTCCTTCTATACCACCGTTTCTTCAAAATAAATAACCCATCTACTCTGATTCGAGATCTTTCTCTACGAAATTCAAATATTAATAAATACTTAAAAAGATTTGAAACACGGCACGGCTGCAAAAGTAGTCTTTCGCAACTGGTTGCATAAATACTATTTACTAAACTTTGAATACGTTTTCAACCGAGTTGCTTAAGTTATAC
>Ga0105162_1000857_pt1 | contig 18542 bp, 17 predicted proteins | sample JNZ201metaG_FD_81532 | JGI IMG/M metagenome (GOLD analysis project Ga0105162, IMG submission 81532) | Hot spring microbial communities from Jinze hot spring, China to study Microbial Dark Matter (Phase II) - JNZ 20120812A | ecosystem: Environmental > Aquatic > Thermal springs > Hot (42-90C) >...
ACCGAAGTCAAATAAAGTCTTAACACCCCTCCCAACACTCTTCAACTGCTTCTCACTCACCCCAAAATACTCTAAAATCCTTAAAGCTGCTGGGATTATCTGATGATCTATATAGTAGTCTGAGTCCACATCCTCAACCCTAACAGCTATATACGGATACGCCCTCGAAGAAATAGGCCCACTACCCCTCACGATAACATAACCTATCTTATCACCAACCTCTACCCTACCACCCATCTCCAACAACCTCCTAGCAGCACTTACGTGGGGAGCACTCACCTCATACTCACTTAAAGGTTTGGTAATTGACTTCCAAATAATTAACTTATCTAAAGGCACCCTACCATCCTTAAGCTCCCTCACCACATTATTAACTAGTTCAACAGCCTTAGAGACACTACCCTCAGCAAGTATTGAGTACGCCACAAGCTCCTGCACCTCCTTCGCAATCTCAGCCCAATCACCCCTAACAGCTTCAAAACCAACTATATCTACTAACCCATCAACAGTTAACCCTATATACCTCTTCTTAGCCTCAGTAAAGAATATCCTCTTATACACTTTATCAACCTTAATCTCCAACCCAAGCCTACTCATCACCAACTCGATAAACGCCTCCACCTTAGGCCCGTACTCAACGAATAATGAATCAGTATCGCCGTAGATTACCTTAAGACCTAACTCCCTAGCTAACGATATAGCCCTACCTATGGTATCCCTACCAAGTGCTGTAACAGCCTCAGCACCCTGCCTAAAGTACCAACGCGCCCCCACCCAACCCATATACCCGTATGATGCGTTAGCTAATACCTTAAGCGCCTTCTGCCTCTCATCAAGTATTCTAAACTCAGCAGAGTTCTGAGGGTACTTCCTCATTAAATCTCTCACAGCCTTCCTCATCTCTATTAAGGTCTCTAAGACTGCTTTGTAAAATCCAGGCGGCTCCTTCCTAAACCTATACCCCAACTCAGGTATTACGTTACATAACTCATAACTACACTCCCCCTCAACATATGTGTCAGGACCTATGTTATACTTAATCATTATGTTAGGATACATTGAAGTAAAGTCTAAAACAGCTATATTCTCATGAACACCCCTAACAGGCTCTAACACTATAGCCCCTCTATAAGGTTCGTAAGGCCTCTCAACCCTATTAGGTATTAACTCACCGTACTTATAGGCAGACCGCATTAAATACCACTCAAGCCTAAAGCCTACTGAGGCAGAACCAACCTGATCTAATGGAAGTCCAGTAAGGCTTGAGAGCTGCATCGCGAATGGGAGGATCTTATCAGCAATACCCATAGTTGACTTAACGTCATCTACTGCATACTTAATAAGTAATTCCCTCCTACTCGGATCGTCCCAGTACTTACTAATCTCATACCACGGAATTAAGACCCTCTCACCCCTCTTCATAACGCCTAAGTACTCAGCAACTACGTCTAAGGACTTAACCTTAATCTCACCCATCTCTTCAATAAAGTCGAACAAATCAACGTTTAACCTACCTGGAATTGATATGTGTCCGTAGACTGAAGTTCTAGGAGTTCCATCCCTAACCCTACCAACATCCATACGAACACCAACGACTTTAGACCTCTCAATTAGGTATGGCCAGTCAAACCTATTAGAGTTATACCCCACTATTACGTCCGGGTCGTAGCTCTGCACATAACTTACAAACTCGTTAATTACCCTAGCATCACTTCTAGCACCATCACCTGACATCTCAATAACGTCTACACGACCCTCACTATTCATCATAGCAATTATTATTACTGGGTCCCTCTCAGGTTTAGGAGCCCCTCTAGGATTATACACCTCAATATCGAAGGCTAATACCTTAATATTCGGTGGCTTGTGAATCGGTAGTGGTTTAAACTCACCTACAACTTCATATTCCTTAGAAACACTTAGTGAGGGGTGCTTACGTACTTCAACAACCTCAGCTTCAAACCATGAGCAAGGAGTTAAACCCTTATCAATCATATACCTCATAGAAAACCTAATATCAGCCTCTAAGACATCAGCAACCCCTCCAATCTTCTTAACCGCCTCCCTATACTCCCTAACAGCCTCAGGTATTACGGTAGTGACCTTAATAACGTTTAAAGGACGGCCGAATAACTTCCTAGGAACGATCTCAACATTCGTTATAGGTGACTTAGCCGAACTCAACCTCCTAATCTCACTAACCAACCTACCCAACTCTACCTCATCACTCGGCACTACGTAGAAATAAGGTCTAAACCCCTTATCCCTAATAACAACCCTCTCACCACTCTCATCAATCCCCCATAGAAGGATGTGGGGCTCCTTACCTACAACCTCATAACTCACATCATATAGGTAAAACCTCACAATCACTATACCCCTAAGACATTAACCCTTAAAGAAGTAAAAAACATTACCAATAAATTATCACTTACGTCAATTAACAAAGTAGTTAACTGTTCCATCTAAAAACACATCACCCTAACACATACCTTAGACTTATAAGTCCAAAGCATATGAACTGCTATGGAGGTCTAGAAAACCACCCTTCGAAGACCTAAGTATGGGGATGGTATTGGAGGGGTATGATAGATATCACATAGTGAGGGTTTGTAGGGAGTACTGCATTAATGAAGGATATTCAGGTGATTCATTTCTAGAGTGTGTTAAGCAATGCGTAGCAAGAAGTAAGGAGTGATGTTATTAACTTCCTATCTAACCCCAGCTCCCCCAACCTATAAGGGTTGGTTGAGGAGAAAAAGCTAGTATTAGTTAGTGAAATTGTGGTGGAGGGGTTAAGGAAGGTTCAACCTCTTCCTAATCTTCTTTAAGGCTTCTTCAGTTCCAGTAAGCCCTAACTGCCTGACGGTCTCCTCAGTAGGTATTCCGTACTCGTCCCAACCTAAGGCTTTGTAGTACTCACTCCTCATCTTAGCTACGTCAGACTTTGTTGGTGCTTGACCTTTCTTAGGCCCACTTGGTAGTGGTTCGTAGAACCTCGGTGGGTTGTCGTCATGTATTCTAGGATCCCAGAAGATGTCTGGACCGCCTAGTAGGAGGAGTGTCCTCTGAAGTGTTAGTATCCTCTTCGCATGTTCGTTAACCCAAACCTCCTTAGTTATGTTCCAACCGGTGATAGACCTTAACGCTTCGAACACGAAGTCCAGACCGCCTAGGACGTTGAACTGACAGATGACTGCGCTATCTGCGAAAGATGCCCACACCTCATTAACTATTGGTGCTGCGTCAAGTGGGAGCATGGCTACTGATTGATGGTCACCTCCCTGCACTGATGTGACGTATGAGAGTATGGGGTAGTCCAAACCGCTTCTAATACCATGAGCTCCTATGGCTATACCCTTAGCTTGGACGGCATATTTAAGCACGTCCTCTGGCTTCAGACCCTTCATCTCAGCGATCTTTAAAGCAGCTCTGTAAATCCCTTCAGCTAATATCCTACCTATACCCTCCTTATTAGCTATGAGTTTGAGTAGGTGGGCAAATGCCTTCACATCACCCCACCTAACCTCAAACCCTACGTCCTCCTTAGTTAAGATCCCCTTCTCAAATAGCTCAGCTACGAATCCTAATACGTTACCAGCGTTAATCATGTCAAATCCTAACTCCTCACCACACCATATTAGGTATGCAATATCCCTAACATCGTAGATACCTAGATTACTACCCTCATAGGCAAGTAATTCGTAGTCTGGAGCATCTGTAATTACTGTCTCACCATTCCTATGCAGTACTGTAACCTTCATACAGCATAGTGAGCACCCATAGTCAGCCCAGTACCTCTTAACCCAGTCGTAAACCTCTAAATCGTACTGACTGTAGGTATCCTTCTCCCAATACTCCTCCTGCCAATTCCTAACCGGTATTGAGCTTAAGTCCCTACCATACCTCCAAGGTCCTTGACCAGTACCCCAGATCCTTAGCCTAGGTACCTTCTTAGGAACTAATTCTATAGCCCTGTAAATCAACTCCTTCAACTTACTGATGTCGTAGACAGGTGGTAGCGGGCCTGAACCCTTAACAACTACAGCTTTTAAATTCTTAGAACCCATTACAGCTCCGTAACTCCCATACGCAGCAGCATGTGCGTACTTACCCTCAACAGCAGACATCTTGACGAGGTTCTCACCTGCAGGACCTATGTAAATCATTGCAGGTTCCTTAGGCTCCCCATACATTGGCACCTTCCTCAATTCAGGCATTACATCCCTAAGCAGTAACTTATGAGTCTCTCTAATACCCTTACCCCAAATCTTAGAAGCATCTCTCACCTCAATACGGTCATCGTTAATGAAGAGGTATACTGGGTCCTTAGCCCTCCCAGAAATTATCAATCCATCATATCCGGAGGTCTTCAACTCTAAGCCAACCTCACTCGCAATCGTAGACCCTACCGTACCACCACTCTGAGGTGATTTACCAGTAACTGCTAACCTAACACCAGCGATATAACCAGTCATAGGCCCTGTAAGTATGATTAAGAGGTTTTCAGGTGATAGTGGGTCTACCTCATCCCAACGCCTTCCCAACCTCTCCCAAAGTAGCCAGGAGCCTAAGCCCCTACCACCTAAGAACTTCTTATAGAGTTCCTCACTAACATCAATTACTCTAACCTTACTACTACTTAGGTCTACCTCTACGAACTTACCTGTAAACCCGTATGGCATATCACATCACCTCCTCAGGGTCAACCTTATACAACTTCTTCACATACGCCTTACTGATCTCCTCAGGACTCCTAGCATATAACTTATAGTGAGAACCAGGCCACTTATCAACAACTATTAACGCGTTAAACCCTAATGCCTTGCAAACCTTAGCACACTCTGGGTCTCCACCGCATAAGTCACAGATGAGTACTGCGTTCTTATGTGGAAGGATACGTGGTATCCTCCCTGGACATGCTTCCACGCAGCTACCACACTTAATGCACTTACCCTCATCAACTTTTACCGCCCCAGTAGCCTCATCTACGGATAAGGCATTAGTAGGACATGCATGGACGCATGGATAATCACTACACTGAGAGCATAGGATCGGAATCGTTATACCTGGGACGTACTCGAAGACCCTAATCCTAGAGGCCTCAGGCCATATAATACCCTCATGCTTTAACGAACATGCAACTTCACAGTACCTACAACCGCTACATCTATCATATTCTCTAAATATCCATAAAGGCATTAAATCACCTCTAGATCCTTACGCATAGGCTAATAAAGTTTTAATCCAACACTCCAAGCAATTCATGATAGCTTATGAAGATATGCGACGTACACTCCATAATACTGATCTTTACCTTAGCCTACATATCATTAGTTCTTTACGGCATACTCTTCTACTTTAACTGCTGTGGAGTACCTACAACTCAAACCATTATTAACATATTACTCAGACTTGACTCACCAACGATTAACGGGCTCAGCGTACTATACATAGCGCACTACATAGCCGGCCTACATATAATGCTTAGAGGTGAAGAACTCCTCAACGGTATTTTCTGGGGCTGTTTTCTTTTTGATGTTTAATTGTGTTGTTTACGTGCTTTGCGGCTGTTCATGGTCTTTTCGTTCTGGAGGTGTTTGAGTGCTATGAGGTATGCTGGCGCTGTGTGCCTGTCTAAGCCGTGCTTCTCCATTACGAATCTGTGCTCTTGCGAGCTGGAGGTCCCCTGGGCCCATAAAGTTTTTAAACCTAAAAACTTATGTAGTTAGCGTGTCCTCAGGGTTTCAAGACCCGCGGAGCGGTGAACCGTAGGTGACTACAGGGAGCCTCCGCGGTGAGGGGCTCCGAGGAGACCGTTGAGAGGTAGATGGCTGGAAGACTGGATATAAAAAGAGCATGAAAGCCTATGAACAGCCATCTACTGAGAAACGGCTTACTAACATCACTCTTCATCCACGCTAACATATACCACTTATTCTTCAACTCCTTAGCACTACTAATAATTAAGCACATATCATCAGCAATGAATAACGCATACAACCTCATTAAGGTCTTCCTCATCGGAGGTTTACTCAGCAATTTAGGTACTGCGCTAATCACACCAACCACATCATCTGTAGGAGCGTCAGGAGGTATCTTCGCGGTCTTCACCTGGACCGCACTAATAAACTACATAGAACGTAGGGATAATACCCTCCTCATACTACTCTTCCTAACACTTATCCTAAGCTCAACCCCCATCGCTGGTAGTCCAAACGTAGTAGCACATATCTTAGGAGTTTTAGTAGGTTGTAGCTTAGTAGTATTTAAGAAGGGCTTAATTTCCTAAAATAAACGCTTAATGAATACCTACTAAGGATTCCTCTCCTTATAGGATATCTCAAGTACCACCCTACCCCTCCTAGCCGGCACGTCTTTTAAAGAGTTTATAATGCCCTCAACTAATGATGTTACTAACCTCCTAACAAATGGGTTTAACTGTACTTCATCACCATTAATTGTAAGCCTAACATCACGCATTGTATTAACGCAGTAGGTCCTAACACCCTTTAAATATGCTGTTGAGAATAACCTACAGCTACTGTATCCACACATGCCGCAGTCCTTGCCTGGTAGTGAATTAACCACAGTTTCTAAAGCCCTCCCCTCAACCCACTCGTAAAATTGTCTTAAATCATTAAGGCTGAATGCCTTAAACCCCCTACCCAGCAATTCTCTAACTACTCCATCATCACCTGAGATAATAGCGTCTAATCTAACACCACTACGTATTAATTCCTCAAACTCGTCAAAATCTCTGATAACCCCTACGGTATCCCCAATATTCGAAGTTCTAAACCCCTCAACGACGACTAATGGAGTCTCAATGAGTTCTAAAACCTTCTTAAGGTCGTCAACCCACGGTCTAACATAACTAACTAATATGTTCTTAGAACTAGCTACTACTACATCAGCGCCGACCTCTAAATACCTTGAAGTATCCTTCCCCTCTAAGATTAAATCATGCATGCAGTGCTTAACAACTCCTACGTAGTAGCCTCTCTCCTTAAGATACCCTACTAGCTTAGTCCCTACGTAGGTCTTACCAGAACCTGAGCCCGGCGAGACTATCTTTACAACGTATTTAACCAAGTGCCTAACCCTTCGTTAAGGTGTGGTACTACCTAACTAGGTTTTACTAATAATGACTAGCACATCACCAACGTTTACTGAGTCTCCAGACTTAACCCTAACCTCCTTAACAACACCTGCCGTAGGTGTAACTATTTCTAACTCCATCTTCATAGACTCTAAAGTCAGTACGACTGCCTTATCCTTTACCGTATCTCCAGGACTTACTAAGACTTTAACAACCTTACCAGGTACTGGTGCGGTTATTACTTCAACCCCTCCTGAAGGTGGGGGTATCTGCGGGGCTCCCTCCTCCTTAACTAATACTGACTCATACTTCATAGTAGTTGTTTGGATCGTGGGTTTCTTCTGAATTAACTCTACGATTAATTCCTTACCATTAAATCTGACTTTAAACTTACCATCACCTAGTTCTGAAACCTCAACAGTGTAGTCTCTATCATTTACCCTTAAGCTGTAGGTCTTACTCAAATACACCACCTACTGCCTACTTACTCTTGTCCTCCTAGGATTTATATAGTGTGTATTAGAACTGCATTCCAACCTCCACGAAGCTACCCAAGAACTCGTACTAGGCGTAGGCTGCTGATACTTAGGCCTACTAACCCACTTATCCATTAAGTACTTATGGATTGCTGTGACTGCTAGAGCTATATCTACATCATCTACACCTCGAACCTCTGCAGTAGTTGTTGGAGGTATGGTTGGAGGTTTTTTAGGACGTGCTACATATGTAACTGCCTTAATGATTAAGGCTAATGTAAGTAGGACTACTAACGCATATACTACAGCTATGAATGATAGCTCAAGCCCTAAGGTCAGACCTCCTAATTGATGTTCCAACAAGGCTCACACCTAGACTGGTATGTTACCATGCTTCTTAGGTGGGGTTCTAACCCTAACCTCACGCTTAGTAAGTAAGTACTCTAAGACCTTTATTAAGATTGGCCTAGTCTCACTAGGCTCTATGACTGCATCAATGTACCCCCTGGCAGCTGCGACGTAGGGATTAGCAATCCTATCCCTATACTCCTTAGTAAACTTCTGAAGTAGTTCAGCCCTCTCCTCAGGGGTTTTAGCCCTATCTAAATCCTTCCTCCAGATGATCTCTGCAGCACCTTCAGGCCCCATCACAGCTATCTCAGCTGTAGGCCAGGCCACAGAGAAATCACCTCCTAAGTGCTTACTCCCCATGGCTATATACGCACCTCCATAGGCCTTCCTAGTTATTACGGTTAGCTTAGGGACTACAGCCTCGCTATACGCATATAGTACTTTAGCACCATGCCTTATAATACCTCCATGTTCTTGCTTAGTTCCTGGGAGGTATCCGGGAACGTCTACGAAGGTTACTATCGGTATGTTAAAGCAGTCGCAGAATCTTACAAACCTAGCTATCTTATCAGAAGCATCTATATCTAAAACACCTGCAAGATATGCTGGTTGGTTTGCTACTATACCGACGACGTAGCCGTTTAATCTAGCAAAACCTACTATAGCGTTCCTAGCCCAGAACTGATGCACTTCGAAGAAACTACCCACATCGACCACCCTATTAATAACTTCATACATGTTGTAAGGCTTATTAGGGTCTTCAGGTACGATGTTATCTAATTCGTAATCCCTCCTCTCAGGGTCGTCATTACTTTCAATCCTCGGCGGGTCCTCCATGTTATTACTTGGAAGGTATGAGAGGAGCTTCCTAATAAGTGAGATCGCCTCCCTATCATCCTCAGCTATTAGATGGGCCATACCACTCTTATATGCGTGGACTTCAGCCCCACCTAGTTGAAACTCATCAACCTCCTCACCTATTGCTGCCTTAACAACTCTAGGACCTGTTATAAACATAAAACTCGACTTCTTAACCATAACTACAAAGTCCATTAACGCTGGGGAGTAGACCGCCCCACCAGCGCATGGACCGGCAATAATAGCTATTTGAGGAATAACACCTGAGGCCTGAACATTCCAGTAGAATATATCTCCATAACCCTTTAAAGCATCAACACCTTCTTGAATCCTCGCCCCACCAGAATCATTTAAAAATATGACCGGTGACCCTATACTTAACGCGTATTGAATAGCTTTAACTATCTTAGCTGCGTGGACCTCACCTAAAGACCCCCCTAAGAACGTAAAGTCCTGAGCTATAACTACGGCTGGCCTACCATCAACTCTGGAGAACCCAGTAACCACACCATCACCTAAAGCAACCCTCTTATCCATACCAAACTCTGTAGCCCTATGCTGGGCAAGCATGTCGAATTCGACGAAAGAACCTGCATCGACAAGTAGTTCTATACGTTCTCGAGCTGTGAGCTTACCCTTAGAGTGCTGTGCCTCAATCCCCTCCTTACCCCCACCCAATAACGCCTTCTCCCTCAACTCCCTTAACTTCGCGATTTCAGGTCTTATCATTAAATCACTTCCCAACTAAACTCCTAATGAGTGTTTAAAAGTTTAGTAAGGAATTAATTATGCGGGGGCTAACGAAAACCAGTAAATTCGTTAAATATGTATTAGACTCCATATTCATCCAGCTAGATAATTGCATCACACTTAACGCTGTATGTAGAGACCCCCCAGCCACGACCTCAGCAATACTACGCACCCTAGGTCTAAGTGAGTACGAAATTAGGAGCTTTTGGAATATTGCTAAACGTAGAATAAGGGATAAGTTACATACCATCACCATATTCAAACATAGAAACATTTCGTTTAAGGTCGTAGTGGAGGTTAGGTCAGGATCTTCCTGCTTTATCGCACCTACATCATTTATCGACGAATTCGACTGCCAGGAATTCCCCCAAGCAAGACAGCTAACCAACTTAAACATGCTCTACGTCTATGTGAACGGTTATAGAAATGATGAATTATTCATTAAGGTCAACGTGGTCTACCTACTTAAGAAATTAGTAGATTTAGGGGAGGCCCGTACTGTTAACTCCATAAGGAAGGTTGCTGAAAAACTAATCACTAAGTCATTTACGTTTGACACCCTACCATACATAAACGACTTAATTAACACCTTACTAAGATTTAACCGCGAGCTTAGAGAGTTAATAGTTTACATACCTAAGAATGATGCTGACTTCATCAGATTAATACCATTATTAAGTAGTAAAGCTTAGAGTGGGATTCCTACAGTAAATTCAAGCCGATCTCTTAAATCAACTATCTATTTAGAATTACCTACATCCTCCCTAATATCTTAGACCTCGCTCTATTAACTCTACCTTCAGGTTTAATTATAATTTATCATGATTTTCCTTCAGACAGTATAATAAATTGTAATTATGATAATATCTTGGGTATAGAGTTTTGAGGGTTCTACTAGCATTACCGCCTGACACACACCGATTAGAAGTATATAGTATATTAGGTGCTTATACACCACCGCTTGGACTAGCTTGGATTGCTGCGGTATTAGAGAAGGCTGGGCATAAGGTTAAGATAGTTGACTCACCAACCCTTAAGTTAGGTATGAAGGACTTCATACGTGAGGTTAGGGCTTGGTCTCCAGACGTCATAGGCTTTTCTGTAATCACGCCTACGGCATGTAAGGCCTACATAGCAGTAAAACTACTTAAGAAGTACTTCAGTGATATACCAATCATCGGTGGTGGTCCACACCCTACATTCATGTATGATGAGGCTCTTAATGAGGGCTTTGATGTAGTCGTATGTGGTGAGGGGGAGTTAACAACCTTAGAATTAATTAAAGTTATAGAGCGTTACGGCTTCCCCAATAAAGAACTGAAGAATGTTAAAGGTATAGCTTTCAAGGACTCTGAAGGGAGGCTTGTTAAAACACCGCCTAGGGAGTTAATAGATGATTTAGGTAAGCTGCCCTGGCCTGCCCACCACCTACTAGACATGAATGCCTACTCTATGTTTAATAAGAATGTAAGAGTAGCTCATGTAATGGCTAGTAGGGGGTGCCCATACGGATGTATATTTTGTAGTACCTCATACTTCTGGGGTAGGAGGATTAGGTTCAGACCAGCTAAGGATGTTGTAGAGGAAGTTAAATTCCTAGCTGAGAAGTACGGAGTTAAGAAGGTTGCATTCATGGATGACGAACTAACAGCTAGTAGAACCTTCATAAACGAATTCGTTAAGAATGTGAGGGAGTATAAGCTTGATTTAGAATTTAGCTGTGGTTCTAGAGTAGACCACGTTGATAGGGAAATGCTTAAGAACATGAGGGACGTAGGCTTTAAGGCAATATACTTCGGGGTTGAGTCCTCCTCGCAGGAATCACTAAATAGGATTGGTAAGAAGATAACAATCGATTCAGTAATTAAGACATTTAAATTAGTTAAGGAGTTAGGACTACACCATGTAGGTACATTCGTACTAGGATTCCCTTGGGAAACTTTAGAAGATATGGAGAGGACTGTAGACTTCGCCATAAAGTTAAACCCATCATACGCTCAATTCACTATAGCTACCCCCTACCCAGGAACCCCCCTCTACGAATACGCTGTGAGGAATAACTTAATAGTAGATAGTAATTGGGAGCACTTCACAACCTTGAGACCTGTTATGAGGGGACATCACTTTAACGAGAAGGATGTAGCAAGGATGTTAGCTAGAGCATACCGTAAATTCTACCTAAGGGTTGAGTATTTGATTAAGGAAATAAAGAGTAAGAAGCTCTCAGAAATAAGGACAATAATCTCTAAAGGAATAGCTAACTGGTTTGATGATTACATTAGGTCGAGATTTTAATTAGGAGAATAAAATCGTTAAACTTAGGTAAATCCCTGCAAATCACGGCCTTAATAATACCTTAACAGCGTCCTCCAACCTCTCCTCCAATATCCTAAACGCTCTATCACCATCGCTTAACGGCATCTCATGCGTTATCAGTGGTTCGGGGTTGAGGTAGCCCTTACTAATTAGATTTAAAGTCCTTGAAAACTCATCCACATACACTCTAGAACCAACTATCTCAGCTTCTTTATACACTATGGGGTATGAGTAGAACTTAACTTCTTCAAAGCATAAGCCAACTACGACTACCCTACCAGCCGGTTTTAAAATGCTTAATGCTTGTGCTAATACCTGCGGGTGCCCCGAAGTTTCTATAACTTTATCAGCGCCTAACCCATCTGTTAGCTCCTTAATAGCTTTAACTACATCTACCTCAAGAGGATTTACGACTTCGTCAGCCCCTACCTTCTTAGCTAGTTCAAGCCTACTCCTCACGACGTCTAAGGCTATTACCTTATATGCTCCGTAATGCTTAGCCACTTGAGTCGTGCATAGGCCTATAGGCCCCTGCCCCATGATTACTACTACATCGCCAGCCTCTATCCCAGCCTTCCTACACGAATGTACTGCGACTGAGAACGGCTCAACTAACGCAGCATTCCTTAAGGAAAGCCCCTTAGGTATCTTATAGACCCTATCACCACGTACTTTCACATATTCTGCGAAGACTCCCGGTATATCCACACCTAATATCTTAAAGTTAACACATATGTTAGGCTTCCCAGCTAAGCAGGCTACACACCTACCGCACGGATGTACTGGATTTGCAACAACTTCATCACCCTCACTAACCCAGCTAACCTTTGAGCCAACCTTAACTACAACTCCGGAGAACTCATGGCCAGGTATGGCTGGGTATTTAACCCTATCCTTCATAGCCCCTCTATATACGTGGAGGTCTGTACCGCATATACCAGCATATTCAACTTTAATTAAAACCTCATCACTCTCGATATGCGGTTCCTCAACATCATCAATTCTGATGAGCTTAGGTCCATGAACCCTTAAGGCTTTCATATTAAGACCCAATAATGAATTCAGCAGCTACGTTTTAAATCTTAGTTATATAGTAATAAAGCACTGTAAGTAACTTATTTCAGGGGAACCGCATGTTGACTGTGAAGGGGTTGGAGGTATGCGTTGATGGTAGAAGTATTGTTAGGGGTGTGGACTTAAGCGTTGGGAGTAATGAACTCCACGTCATCATAGGTCCTAACGGTTCGGGCAAATCAACACTACTAGCAGCTATAATGGGTCTCTCAAGAGTTAACATATGCGGTGGGTCTATAATCTTCGAAGGATCTGACATCACACACATGCCGTCATATGAGCGTGCAAAATTAGGGATAGCATTAGCACATCAAAACCCACCTTCGATAAAGGGTGTGAAGTTCTCTGAAGTAGTTAGAAACCTCATTAAACGTTGCGGCTGTTCAGACTACACCATAACGTCTAAGATGTTGAGGGTTGATGAATTCATGCAGAGGGATTTATTCGTAGGGTTTAGTGGTGGTGAGAGGAAGAGAGCTGAGCTCTACTTAGTAATGCTTCAAAATCCTAAACTCGCCTTACTCGACGAACCGGATAGTGGTGTAGACCTTGAAAGTTTAAACTTAATTGCTGAAGCTATCAACCTATTAGTTAGGAGGGGGTCTTCAGTAGTATTAGTCACCCACTCTGGGAGTATTCTAAGTAAGCTATATAGAGTTAATAGGGTCCACTTAATGTTGGGTGGGACTATAGTATATAGCGGCTTAGCTGATGAGGTAATACCGCTTGTTTTCAAGCACGGGTTTAAGAAAGCTGCTGAAATACTTGGCAAGGTCTTAAGTGGTGGTTAATTTGAATAGAGAATTAATTAAAGCGCTTGAGAAGCCCTCACCCTTCGGCCCCGATATCGACCTAAGTAATTACGTCTTAGGGGAACCTAAAATACATGATAAGTTGGAAGTAGGTGATGACTTCATCAAAGCTTCATCTAGGGTGGGCTTAGAGGATGATTCCAAGCTGAATTACGTACAGATCGATGAGAGCGCTATGTACGATGCGTTGAGAGAGTCGCTGAGGAAGTACAACGTAAGGATACTACCTCTTAAGAAGGCCTTAGAAGAATTCACATATGTTAAAGACCTCGTGTGGAGGTTGGTTAGACCCGACCTCGATAAATACACGGCTGCTAACTACTTATACGGCGGTGAGTTAGGCTACTTCATCTACGTACCACCTCATACTAAGGTCCCAATCCCCATATACTCCTGCCTAGCAATAACGACTAATAATAAGTTACAACTAGCTCATAACGTAGTCTACGTGGATGAGGGCTCGGAGGTTCAAGTAGTTACTGGGTGTTTAGTACCGCATGGTATTAAGAGCGGGCTCCACGTAGGGGTTTCAGAATTCTACGTGGGGAGGAATGCGAAATTAACCTTCGCAATGATCCATGCTTGGTCGGAGGGAGTACACGTAAGGCCTAGGACGGGGGTTAGAGTCTATGCTGGAGGTGAATACGTAAGTTACTACATCATATACTCCCCTGTAGCCTCACTTCAAACCTACCCGACAATAACGTTAGACTTTAGCAGTAAGGCCTCATCCTCTTCCGTAATTGCTGGTAGCGGTGAGGGAGTATACGACGTAGGGACTAAAGTAATATTAGAGGGTGATTCATCATCTGCAGAACTAATATCTAAAGTCATAGCTAAGGACTCAGCCGACATTTACGCTAGGTCTGATATAACAGCTGAGACCGTTGGGAAGGGTCATGTAGAGTGTCTAGGCCTACTCCTATCCCCTAAGTCTAAAATATCCTCAATACCTGCACTAACTTCTAAGAAGCCTGGAGCTATACTAAGCCATGAAGCAGCCATAGGGGTTATAGCTCAAGAAGAATTAGAATACTTGATGAGTAAGGGATTTAAGGAAGATGAGGCTAAATCAATAATCATCAGAGGCTTCATAGATATTGATATGAGGAGCATCCCACTAACTGTTAAGTCAGAGATCAATAAGGTTTTAGACTTAATAGCAAGGAATGCTGCAACCACCTGACCCCACCTCAAACTGAGGGTCTGGGGTTTAAAGCAAAATTACTTAACGTTGGATTAACCTAGTAGTGTACTACCGCCAAACGCTAACGGTAAGATCACTACGTAATCATCATTCGTTAAGAATACCTCATCCCACTTAACCCCCTCCCCGAGCTGGTTCCCATTAACCGCTACTAGGTAATAAGACTCTAAGTCTGAGTAGTTGATGTTAATACCTAGATCACTTATTATAAGTTTGACAATATCTGACAGCCTAACCTTCTCATTAATGGTAAGTTCCTTAACGATCCTACCGGATAAGGGGGTAGTTATCTCAATCCGCACTTAGACCCCACTAACCATATATTAAAAACGTTTTAATAAGCTTGAATTAGAGTATTGTAGCTATAGCTAAAGCCACTACAGAAGTAGATAGTACGTACTTAATCATCATAGATGTTGCCTGCTCGATCCTGATCCTGCCAACAGATGCCTTAATAACAGCTATTAAAGTGAGGAGTACTAAGTACTTAACTGCGAATACTACGATGCCTAGGAAGTCCCCGTAGTTGAAGGGGTAAGGACCTCCTAAGAATACGATAGTAGCTATTAGTGTTAGGAAGGCTATCTCACTATAGTGAAGTATTATAGCCAGCCCTAATGCAGGTCCGCTTAACTCGGCGAGCAGTCCTCCAGCTAACTCAGTCTCAGCTTCAGGTATGTCGAAAGGCTTTATCAAGGTCTTAGCTATAGTTGCTAGGAAGAAGGATATGAATGAGATGGCTAATACCATAGCTACCAGCACATCTGCCCTAAGGCTTACTGCAGATGAGTATATAGATAGCGGTATTGGTGAGTCCCTCGTTAAGACCATCACAGCTGCGAGTAGGGAGGTAACTAAGGCTGGTTCTGCGAAGAGTATCTGAGTTAGAAATCTTGAAGAGCCAACCACTGTGAAGGGGTTAGATAGGCTTAAACCTATTACCGCGAAAGCTATCGTAGACCACAGCATTAGGTATATGAAGGCTATTACGTCGTAAGCACCTCTAATTACGTATGGTGAGATGGGCGTGAAGAGCATTGCTGAAGAAATAGCGCTTAATCCTAAAACCATAAACAATATTAGCAACCTATCCAGCCTACCTCTAAAGGATAACTCCTCCTTAACGAATACTAACTTGATAACATCTGCGAATGGTTGTAGAATACCTAAAGGTCCGACATACTTAGGCCCAATCCTATTCTGCAACCTACCTATTAACTTCCTTACATACCACTGTGTGAGTAAACCAACAACTACTAGGAAAAGTAGGCCTGGATATATGAGGACTGAAAACACAGCTAATAATAATTCGTAAAACATCAACTCAACCACCTAAGGATACTACAATAAAGCTTAATATGACGGCTAATACAAACCACATACCCATATAGAAGAACCAATCGTTAAGCACTCCAGTATGTATCTCATCCCTTAATATGCTGTAAAACTTCTTCAAATTAGATGATGTACTACCCCAGTATAGGTTAGTACTCCCGACGGACATACTGTCCTTAAAGTCATTTACACTCTCACCACATAAGTAAGGCTCTGAGAGGTTCCCCGTCCTACTACCCTTCCTGACAACCATGTATGATAGGTAGGTAAGTAAGGCAGCCAACAACATTAGCGATGAAGCAATAACAGCTAAGGACAGTACGTCCATCCTAACCACCTAAGACTTTAATAACTTCACGAGCTGCGTTTACGTATTTAAGTGGTTCGAATAACTCATTAGATATAGGTGTTAATACCTCCCTAACCACTAATGGGGCGCTGACCCCTAGAACTACTAGTAATGCTGCAAGAATGATCAGCGGTGTTAGGTATGTCCAACCCTCCTTAACATTACCAAACTCCTTCATAGGTAATTTAAAGTAGACCCCGTAAAGTAGTTTTATATATGCTAGAAGGGCGAAAGCAGATGACACGATCAATACGACAGCTAGTAATGCCAGCCCCGAATCTATGAATGCTTCGTAAAGCAGTAACTTACTAAAGAAGCCGGCTAGTGGTGGTAGACCCTCTAATGATAGGATAGCTACTATTAACGTAAAAGACGTAAGAGGTAAGTACCTACCAATACCTGACATCTCATCAATATTCCTCGACCCAGCAACCTTAATTAAAACACCTGCTGATAGGAAGAGCAATGCCTTACCAATTGCGTGGTTAACCGTATGGTATAGGGCTGCCTCAATACCTAATTTAGTACCCAACGATAAGCTAGTAACTATAAACCCTATATGCATAATAGTACTGTAGGCTATTAACCTCTTAATATCACTCTGCACGACCATTAATGCAGATGCGATTATAGCTGATAACATACCTAAAACTACCAGTAACTTCATAATAATACTTACTACGTTAGCTATAGGTTGTAGGGAGTCTAAGCCGTAGATAGTGTAGATAAACCTAATTATCGAGTAAACACCTACCTTAACTACGAGACCTGAAAGAGCTGCTGACACAGGTGTGGGAGCTGCTGGATGCGCGTCCGGAAGCCAGAAATGATTTGGCACTACAGCTGATTTAAAAGTAAATGCCCACATAGATAGTGCTAGAGCTATAGCACTTGCTAAGTGTATATTCCCAACCACCATGCCACTATACGGGAACTCACCACCACTTCTAGACTTATAGGCTATATCAGCCATGTTTAAAGTACCGAAACTACCGTAGATAAATACTAAAGCTATGAAGTATACCGTCGTCGCAACAGCACCTATAAGTGAGTACTTCATACCGGCCTCAACTGCCTCATGCGACATCCTGTAGAATACTACTAAACCATACGCAGATACTGAAAGTACTTCAAGCATTACGAAGAGGTTGAAGGCATCGCCAGTGTAGACACATCCTATCATACCTGCCTCCAGCCCTAGGAGAAGCGTATAATACCACTCATAACCGCTAACACCTTTTAAATACCACACACTGTATATAGTTATCATTAACATCACAGCAGCTATGAAGACACCGAAGTAAGCGCTTAACGCATCTACCTCATACACTATCCCAACAGGCGGTGGCCAACCACCAAATGGATATACCAACGGACGTTTAACAACGTAGAGTATTACGTAGTAATTATACGCTGTAAGTACTAAAGCGATGGTCGTCACAACCAATGCATACATATCGTAGAAAGCCTTCCTCCTAACAAATAATGTAAATATTGGTAACGTAAAAGCTGCTGCAATCATTAACGGCGGGGTTAAACCTATTGTAATGTAGTCAAACACCATGAACACCTACTCAAAAATATTCTTAACGTATTTTTCAAAACTCTTTACAATATTCTCATAAGTCGTCTTCGGGTCAGGTGCTTTAACATCTATCCAGTGTACGTAGTATTTCCTACCCTCCTCATCTAAGTGGACGACAACCGTGCCTGGAGTGTTGGTTATCGAATTCGCTATAGCTACGACACTATAATCATTACTTACGTTGTAGGGCGTCCTAACAATACCTGGATTGATAGGCATTCTAGGATGTAATATCCTCTTAATGACGTCGAAATGAGCTTTAAACTCAGCAATGGTTAAGTAGTAAATACCGTAGACTACAAGCCACATAAACCTCTTAATACTTAA
>Ga0105162_1000863_pt1 | contig 18504 bp, 14 predicted proteins | sample JNZ201metaG_FD_81532 | JGI IMG/M metagenome (GOLD analysis project Ga0105162, IMG submission 81532) | Hot spring microbial communities from Jinze hot spring, China to study Microbial Dark Matter (Phase II) - JNZ 20120812A | ecosystem: Environmental > Aquatic > Thermal springs > Hot (42-90C) >...
CGTGTCAATCTTTAATATCTCATCGCGCATTATCTCAATCTCTTTCAAAATTTGCTGAAAATTTGGAATCTCACGCTTTAACTTCCCGAGCTCCTTCAAAAACTCTTCCACTTCCTTTATCTTCTCCTCACGCCTTGCAAGATACTCAGGCAAAACATCAAATTCATCATTTAAAATTTTCTCACGAATAAAAATCGTCATCTTCAAAATTTCCCTTACAACGTCAAAAATTTTCTCCACAAGTTCCCTATTTGACTTAAACTTTTTCATTGATTATCAACCCAAGCAATTCACTTATCCTTCTTGAAATTTCCAGAAGTTCCTCAGGCGGTATCTGACGAATTATCTCGTTTGTCTGAGCATCAACAATTTTCAAAATCGTTTTTCTCGTGTCTTTATCAATCTCAAACGATATCTTAGTGTTAAAAATTTGAACGAAGCGATTCATCTCCTTTATCACATTTTCAATGTCTTCAATTGATAAACTTTTCCCCTTTTCAGAACTCCGCTCAGTGTCTTTTGTTTCAACGTTTAACTTTGTGGATTCTTCAAAATTTTGATGTAATGATTGAGCTATGTTTACGCTTTTTATCTCTTGAATCATGGCACTAAAATTTGTGTTAATTGTTGAACCATTGCTTGTTGTCTGACAAAAGCATTGTAAAGCGATTGAAGTTGTGCAAATTGTCTTCTTAAATCTTCCGCTCTTTCATCAATCAAATTATTCAACGACTTTATTCTTTCATCAAGCCGTTTTATCTGCTCTTTTCCCGAATTTATTCTTTGATCAACAACTCCACCAATTTGAACAAAAGGATTAATAAATTCCTTCAACCTCACTGCAATACCATCGGATGAGTTAAAAAGCGATTCAACTTTTGTGATATCCGTAGAAATAAGTTTGTCAAGTTTTGCACTATCAACAATGCTTAAACTTCCATCTGCATTGATTTTAATTCCGAGATCACTTAAAAATGCAATCTCCCCTGCCACGGGATTGCTTATCTTTAACCTTAATTCAGATTTCAACTTAACAAGCGTATAATCACCGCTGAACACAGAACGAGCTCCGTCTGTCGTCGTTTTAGTTTTATCATTTATAAATTTTATCAAATCGTTATAAGCATTGATAAAAGATTCAATTTTCTCACGGACTTTTGAAGCATCTGTTTTTATCGTCAATGAAACTGGCGTATCCCCTGGATTTTGGACTTTTTTAAGTTCAATTGTAATGCCAGAAATTACATCGCTTATTTTATTTGAACCACGAACTATATTTATACCGTCAACTGTTAATTTCGCATCAAGTAAATTGACATCGGTGTAAAGATAACCTCCCGATGTATCCGTTGAAGCAATGCGATTTGAAATCACATTTAAATCAAGCCCGATGTTTGCAAGTAAATTCCCTGAGACATCAGAGAGAGAAATTGCATATTGACTCCCCGTGTTTTTACTCTTTATAACAAGACGTGCGGTCGTCGGTGTGTCATTCACAACGCTTGCTATAACTTCCGAAAGTGTTGAATTTATAGCCGACGCAATTTTATTTAAAATCGTGCTGTTTGTATCGCCAGATGCAACATCTACATTTAAATCTGTTGAAACCCCGTTGATTGTCACTCTTATCGTCTTAACACCTGCGCCTTCGGAATTTAAAATTTCATTTCCATCCTTTGAAAATTTTGAGGATATGACAGTATCTTCCTTTGCAAGTTGCTGGACAAAAATTATATGGTTTGCTGGAGTTGCGTATGATTCAGCAACTGCTGAAAAGATTTCTGGGTTTGAAATTTCAGCGGTTTTAATTTGAAAATTTGATTTTACCCCCGTCAAAGATAAATCCTTAACAATTGAAAAAAGCGAGTTTAATTTCGTTTTTAAATCCGAAAGCGTTGCATTTTTCGTCTGAATCAAATTTTTTTGCATCTCAACCGGCTTGACAAGTTTACTGCTCTCGGATTGCTTAAACATTTGGACAAGCGTATCAATCGGATTTATGCTATTATTTGTGTTGAAATAAAAAGACATAAAAACCTCCTTTACTTTAAATTGAACGCTTTTGCCCACGCATCGCGAAGTTCTTTGAGTATCTCAACCGCATTGTCAAAATTCCCGCGCCTTATTTCATACTGACAATAATGGTAAAGTTTGAACAAATTCAGAGAGATTTCTTTGTAATCAAAGTTAAGAGATGAGATCAATTCCGTTATAGCTCTGTTTGCTTTTTCCGCATCTTTTCTTTTACAACTTACGATAGCGATGTCGTAAATTTTAAGTATTAATTCAACGGGTGAGAGATTTAGGATTTCGCTTTCTATGTAATTGTTTTTTTCTGGCATTTCTTCACTGGTTTAAATTTTTAAAACAAGATGGGGGTTGCCTTGATTGACAACCCCCACAGCGGTTTCAGCTATCTATTGCTCTCGGCGTCACCATATTATCTGAACAACGCAAGCACTCCTTGCGGTGCAGCGTTTGCTTGGGCAAGTTGTGCCGTCGCAGTTTGTTGCAGTATCATAAGCTTGGCAACTTCAACCTGCTCCTTTGCTATATCAGCATCAAAGATTCTGCTTGCTGCTGCATCTGTGTTCGTCATTGACACAATCAAGTTCGCCTCTTTCACATCAAGACGATTGATCAATGAACCGACATACTGCAATTGTTGTGTCACCGTCTTAATCGCAGTGTCAACTGTTGTGATGAATCCAGTTGTCAAATCACTTGTTGCAACAGCGCTTGAGCTGACAAGCGAGCTATCAACCGTGATATCAAATTTAACAGTGAGCGTATCACCGGTATCACTTCCGACTTGGAAATCTTTACCGCTTACCCAATCGCCACCGCCTGCTCCTCTGAGTAACTGCATACCGTTAAATTTCGTCTGCTTTACGATTTCATCAATTTCAGCCAAATAATCATTGACTTGTGTTGCAATCGCCTGCAATTCATCATCGCTCAAACCACCGTTGACGGCTCTTGTGACTTGCTCTTTGATTGAAACAAGCAAGTCATTAATCTTCTGCAAACCACCCTCTGCAATTGAAAGAACATTTTTCGCGTCGCCGACATTGTTAATCGCTTGTGCAAGCCCACGAGATCTTGCCTGCAATTTCTTGGCTATGGTATACCCGGATGGGTCATCGGCGACGGAATTGATTTTCTTACCCGTTGCAAGACGGAGTTGATGAACGCCGAGTTCACGATTGATGTCATTGAGGGCATTGTAGGCGTTCATCGCTGCGATGTTGGTGTTGATGCGTGTTCCCTGTGAGAATGCCATGGCTGTTAACCTCCTTGTTTTTTGTTTGACATTTTACCGGGGCTTCCTTGCCCCGGCGTTTTTCACTTCTATTTATCGGAATCTGTCGGGAATTACTTTAATTCCTTATCAACTAAAGTTTTGAGATTTTATGCCGATAAATATAAAAAAACAAAAAACGCACTGTAAAAATGAACAACTATAAAAAATGCTGGTGTGGGGGAATTTTGAAAGATTCCATACACAATGAATATTTTCAATGTCAAAACTGCGGAACACTCGTCTCTAAAAACCAGCCATCGGCTGATAAATTAAAACAACTTTACACATTTGACGGCTATTGGCATGATTATGTTGTAAACGACTTAGGCTATCCATCAATTGAGGAAAGATCTAACTTAGATTTCAAAGATAGAATCCCAATATGGTTTTCAATCCTTAAAAAATTTAAACCCGACGCAGAATCAGTACTTGAAATAGGTTGCGCGCACGGAGGGTTTCTATATTTTTGCAAATACAATGGAATAAAAAATGTTGTTGGAGTTGAGGTTGACCCTAAGACATGTGAATTTGCAAGAAGTAAATTTAATCTTGAACACATTATACCTGGTTTATTCCCTGATATTCCACTGCCGATTGAAAAATTTGATGTCGTCGCTGGTTTTGATGTGCTTGAACATTTCACTGACCCAGTTAGAGCGCTAAAGAAAGTAGCAGAAATTTTAAAAGATAATGGTGTATGCATTTTCCAAACGCCACAATACAAAGGTGAAGACAAAAAATGGATTCATTTTAAACCAGATGAACACTTATTTTTATTCAGTGAACAAAATATCTACTTGCTTTTTGACAAAGCAGGACTTGATGTTTTTGAAATTTTACCCGGAATTTTAAAAGAAGACATGTTTGTGATCGCAAGACCAAAAATCTCGGTTGATAAAGTTCAAATTGAAATTTCACAAAACCTAAAAAACACAATAAAGCCCTTAAAAATTGGCATCGGTCTAATTGAACATATGGGTGATATTATTGCATGTGAACCCGTGTCAAGGTATTTGAGATCAAAATATCCAGATGCACACATCGTCTGGTGTGTTAGAGAAGAATATAAAGAACTCATTGACTCAAATCCATATATAGACGAAACTCTGGTCGTTGATTGTTTAACTGAATGGATTTATTTAAAAGAAAATGGACTTTTTGATCAAGTTGTTGATCTGCATATTCACAATAGAATATGTCCCGTGTGCAATGTTCAACTGAAAAATATAAATGGAAAAATTCCGATCACCGGGGAGAATTATTTTAAATTTGGCTCGCTACTATCAGCGTTTTCCCGTTCGGCTGGTTTACCTGTAATTGACGGAAAACCTAATGTTTATATACCAGAATCAGTTCGCGAAAAAATTAACACTTTAAAATTACCGCCAAACTATGTTGTTTTTCACTGTAATTCAAATGAAAAGATAAAAGATTGGAAACAGGAAAACTGGATCAAACTTGCAAAACATATAGTTAAAAATTATAAAGTTCAAGTAGTTGAAGTTGGAACGGAAAGCATCCTTGAAAAAAGCGACATAAATTTCATAAATTTATGCGGTAAAACATCAATTCTTGAAACAGCAGAGGTCATCAAACGCGCTTTACTTTTCATCGGTGTGGATAGTGGTCCAGCTCATATAGCAAATGCGGTTGAAACATTTGGAATTGTTTTGCTTGGTCATTATAGAAACTTTCAGAGATATAATCCCTTTACAGGTGGATACGCAGATGGAACAAATGCGGAATTAATTTACAACGACCTTGGACCAGCAAAAGAAATTCCCTTTGAAAGAGTAATTGAAGCGGTTGATAAAGTTTTTAACGAAAGGTTAAAACAAAAATCAACAAATCTCAATCCGCAGGAAACTAAACACGAAAAAAGAGCAAAAATAATTGCGTTTTTCCTTCCACAATTCCACCCAATTCAAGAAAATGATAAATGGTGGGGCAAAGGTTTTACAGAATGGAGAAATGTTGTTACTGCAAAGCCATTATTCCCTGGGCATTATCAACCAAGAATTCCAGCAGATTTAGGATTTTACGATTTAAGATTACCCGAGGTTAGAGAAATGCAAGCTGAACTTGCCAGGAACTACGGTGTAGATGCTTTTTGCTTCTGGCATTATTGGTTTAATGGTAAATTATTACTTGAAAGACCTATACTTGAAATTCTTGAATCTGGAAAACCCGATTTTCAATTCTGTCTTGCATGGGCTAATGAAAATTGGACAAGGCGCTGGGATGGTTTAAATAATGAAATCCTGCAAGAGCAAACATACGCTGGAATTCAAGATCACATAAAACATTTTAACTGGCTTCTCAGGTTTTTTAAAGATCAAAGATATTTTAAAATTGACAATAAACCTGTTTTCTTAATTTATCGCCCAGCTCAGATTCCTGATTTGAAAGAAATGATAGAACTATGGAGGCGACTTGCAAAAAAAGAAGGGCTCGTTGATCTATTTTTAATCGCAATAAGAGCTTCCGCAGATAGCGTTCAAAGCTGGAAAAAAATCGGTTTTGATGGAGAGGTTATCTTTCAACCTCTTTTCTCAGCAATTACAAATTGGTATCAAATTAACAAAGGCATAACTCTAAATCAGATGAGCTTTATATTTGATTATGATGAAGTAGCAAATCTTATGTCAGATTTAAATGAGGAAATAATAAAACAAGGTGAAACATCCTTCGCCTGTGTTACTCCAATGTGGGATAACACCGCAAGAAGAAAGAATTTAAAACCATTTATCTTAACAAACTCCTCTCCTGAAACATTTGAAAAATGGTTAAATCTTGAAATTGAAAGACTTCAAAATAGAAAACCTGAATATAGAATTGTTTTCATCAACGCCTGGAATGAATGGGCTGAAGGAAACTATCTTGAACCTGATTTAAAATTCTCTCATGGTTATCTCAATGCTGTGAAAAGAGCGGTTTATGGGATTAAGGATCCAAATGGAAGAAGCAAGGGCAAAAGCTTATTTACTATTGATGGAGAATTTAAAGTTGAAGATTTATTACAATTTGCGAGGAAACTTTATTCAGAAAATAACTCCGTTCTCGCCGATAAGTATTTCACTTTATCCCTAAGATACACTGTAAAAGGAATTGCCAACTCCTACCACAAATACAAAGCTTCAAAGTTTTTAAACAGAATTGATGAATCTGAAAATGCGATTAGAGAATTAAAAGTTTTTAAATTGCTTGCAAGTCAAACTTGCAATGATATAGCCATAATGAAATACAATGAGAATGACAAAACCGCTTTCAAATTTTACATACAATTAGCAATCTCATATGATCAAAACAACATAACAGCCAGGAAAAATTACGCTGACTTTTTGCTTCAGGAAGGAAATGTTGAAAATGCAATGCTACTCTATAAGGAAATTTTAAACATCAATCCGAATGATGTAGAAACACTTGTAACTCTTGCTGAGATTTGCGATGAAATTGGTGCTGTGAATGATGCAAGATTTTTCTACTCAAAAATTCTTGAAATAGACCCAAACAATGAAATTGTAAAGGCGAAAATTAAAAATAAACCAATCGCTTCAATAATTATCCCTGTGTTCAATCAACTTGAATATACAAAACTTGCCATTGAAAGTATAAGGAAATACACATACATACCATATGAACTCATTGTTGTTGACAACGCCTCAACAGATGGAACATATCAATACCTGTCCACTCTTCAAGATGCAAAACTAATCCGAAATCCAGAAAATTACGGATTTCCCAAAGCAGTAAATCAAGGGATTGCACACGCTGAAGGTGATTACATAGTCATTTTAAATAATGATGTAATTGTTACAGACAAATGGCTTGAGCGATTGATTGAACACTTGAAAAAAGATAATTCTATTGGCATAGTTGGTCCAATGAGTAATTATGTCAATGGAATCCAGATTTTAAAAGAAGCAGATAAATTTTATCTTGAAGATGGAAAAGTAAATGAAGTCAAACTTCAAAAATTCGCAGAGGATATTTACGCAAAAAATAAAGGTGAAAAAATTATATTCCCGAGAATAGCGGGGTTATGCATGGTGATAAAGAGAGAGGTGATTGAAAAAATTGGCGCTTTTGATGAAAGATTTACGCCAGGAAATTTTGAAGATGACGACTATTGCCTAAGAGCGGTTTTAGCCGGTTTTAAAATTGCTGTTGCAAAAGATGTATTCATACATCATTTTGGTTCAAAAAGTTTTAAATCAAATGGGATTAAAAAGTTTTTAGCGTTACTTGAAAGAAACAAAAAGATTTTTATTGAGAAGTGGGGAGCAGATCCAGTTGAAATTTTCATGAATAACAAAAAAGTAAATAACAACGAAATCTTTATACCGATAAAAGAAAAAAACGAGGTTCAAAATGAACAAGCCCAAACTTTCACTCTGCATGATAGTTAAAAACGAAGAAAAATTTCTCCCAGGGTGTCTTGAAAGCGTGAAAAATATCGCTGACGAGATAATAATCGTTGATACTGGCTCAACAGATAAAACAATTGAAATCGCCCGTCGCTACAACGCAAAAATTTTCCATCTTGACTGGAAAAATGATTTCTCCATTGCAAGAAATGAATCAATAAAACACTCAACTGGTGAATGGATTCTGGTTCTTGACGCCGATGAAAGATTAAACCCAAATCAAGAGACAAAACTTAAAAAATATCTCAACTCAAACTTTGATGCACTTTATGTTAAAGTCATAAACCTCGGCAAAGATGGAAAACCAGATGTGATAAATGAATATCCAAGATTATTTAGAAAAAAGGATTGGATAAAATTTGAAGGAAGGATTCACGAGCAAATCACACCTTCAATTTTAAGAAACTGCGGAAAAATCGCAAAGACAGATATAACAATCACACATCTTGGCTACGCACAAAGCGATGAAATTATGAGCAACAAATACGAAAGAAATTTAAATCTCCTACTTGAAGAAATAAAAGAAAATCCAGACAACGCATATGCATATTACCACATCGGCATAATTAAGATCTTAACAGGTGAAAAAGAAAATGGAATTGAATGGCTGAAAAAAGCAATTTCAATCCAAAAAGAAAAATCAAACCTTGGGGATTCGCTCCTTGCATCAATTTATAACATCATTGGAAAATACGAACTTCAAAACGAAAGATATCAAGAAGCAATTGATTATTTTGTGAAATCTTCAAAACTTGCTCCAACACAATTGACCTCATATTATTTAAGTGGAATTGCCCACGCTAAACTTTCAAATTTCCACATCGCTAAAAATTTCTTTGAGATAGCCCTTAAAAATCTCAAAGCAATCTCAAATGGTAAATCTCTTGATGTTTCGCTTGAAAACATGGTTGAAGAAAACGAAATACATTTCAAATTGATGATTTGCTATTTCAAACTTGGCAATTATCAAAGGATGAAAGAACATCTTTTAAAAGTCATACACGATGAAATTCTTTACAAAGCAACGATTGATTTTCTTGTTGAAGAATATAAACTTGGAGTTGGAAATGCCATCAATGTTTTGAAAGAAATCTCAACAATCAAACCATCTTTTGAAATTTTCAAAATTTTGTCGGGAATATATCAAATTAACGGCGAACTTGAGGATGCTGTTAAAAATTTGGAAATCGCTCTTAACTTTAAAGATGATGATGATGAGATAAGATACAATCTTGGAATGTGTCTTGTTGGATTGAGAAGATTTGATGAGGCGATTCGTGTGTTAAGTGATTTTAAAGTTCGTGAAAATTCAAAATTTTTTGATGCTTCAATTAAAGTTCTTGCTCTGGCACATATTGGGTGCGGAAATTTTGAAGAAGCATTGAAATGCTACGAAATTTTACTAAATCATAATCCAAATGATGAAGCGATAAAAACAAAAGCAAGGACACTGGCTCAAAAACTAAACTTGCGTTTTTCCGAGCGTATTTATTAAATTTATATCGCAAGGGCGCTTAGCTCAGTTGGTCCAGAGCGCTACCTTCACACGGTAGAGGTCGCAGGTTCGAATCCTGCAGCGCCCACAAAATTTCAAACCCTTGCAATTAACCCCATCCAGACAGTAAAATTCAAATTTGACTTTTTCGCAGAAAATTTTTAAACTTCCTTTGAATTTGTTCTTGAAATAAAAATTCAACGGGGATGATTGCTATGACGCAATTTCAAAATCTCGTTGAGCTCTTTGAATTCGGGGTAAAAACCTACCGAAATCCAAAACTCCTAAATTACAAATCAGCCGAAGGGGTGTGGAAATCTTTATCAGCAGATGAAGTTGCAAGGCGTGTTAAAAACATTGCACTTGGGCTTTACTCACTTGGCATTAGATTCGGGGACAAAGTTGCGCTTCTTTCCGAAAGTCGTCCAGAATGGACGATGACCGACCTCGGGATACTATCTCTCGGCGCAATTGATGTGCCAATTTACACAACCCAATCACTTCCACAAGTTGAATTTATAATCACAAATTCTGAATCAAAATTAATTTTCATCTCAACAAAACAGCTCTACGAAAGAATTTTACCTGTGCTTGAGAAACTTGGATTTACAGACAAAGTCATCACGTTTGAAAAAGAACCACCTGCGCCAGGTGTTATGACGCTTGAACAGCTTGAATCAATTGGCGAAAAACTTAACAATGAAAATCCATCGCTCTATGACGAGCTCAAATCAAAAGTTAAACCAGATGACCTTGCAACGATAATCTACACATCTGGGACAACAGGAGAGCCAAAAGGCGTGATGCTTACACATTCAAACCTAATTTCAAACGCAACAACCTGCGCTTCGCTCTTTAGCTGGAATGCCGATAAAGAAGTTGCTCTAACATATCTTCCGCTATCGCACATCTTTGAACGAATGATAATTTACCTTTATCTCTACATTGGAATTCAAATCTGGTATGCTGAATCAATAGATAAGCTTGCGGACAATCTAATTGAAGTCAAACCAACTGTGATGACAACTGTCCCGAGATTTCTTGAAAAAGCGGAAGAAAGAATGCTTGCTCAGGTCCAAAAAATGTCGTCACTTAAGCGTAAACTTTTCAACTGGGCGATGGATATAGCAAGACAATTTGACCCTGAAAAGAAATTCCCCCTATCATACAGAATCAAGCATAAAATTGCGGACATACTCGTTTATAAAAAACTTCGTGAGCGTTTCGGTGGCAGATTTAGATTCATAGTTTCAGGTGGAGCTGCTTTGAGACCTGACCTCGCAAGAATCTTCACAGCTGCTGGAATCCCTGTGCTTCAAGGTTATGGTTTAACAGAAACATCACCAGTTATCTCTGTCAATCGCCTTGAAAGAAACAGAATTGGCTCAGTTGGTCCTGTTATCCCTGGCGTTGCAGTCAAAATCGCAGAGGATGGGGAAATTTGGGTTGACGGTCCAAATGTGATGAAAGGTTATTACAAAAACGAAGAAGCAACTCAAAGAGCATTTTATTGCACATGGTTTAAAACCGGTGACATTGGCTACATTGACAAAGATGGATTTCTCTTTATAACCGACAGAAAGAAAGACCTTATAAAGACAAGCGGTGGCAAATTTATAGCTCCACAATTGATTGAAAATTTGCTCTCATCAAGTGTTTATGTTGATAAAGCGGTTGTGATAGGTGAGGGAAGAAAATTTGCATCAGCGCTTATCTTCCCAAACTTTGAAGCTTTAAAACAATTTGCACAGGAAAATAACATAACTTATTCAAATAATTCTGAATTGTTGAATCATCCAAAAGTTCAAGAACTCTACCAAAAAATTGTTGATGAAATAAACTCCAAACTTGCGCACTGGGAAACAATCAAAAAATTTGCTGTGATTGATGGTGTTTTAACAATTGATGAAGATTATTTAACACCAACGCTTAAAGTCAAAAGAAGAAATGTTGAAGCACGATATCGTGATTTAATTGATTCATTTTACAAAGAATAAATGCGAAAACATCACAAAATAAAAAGGGAACAAAAATGAGACCTATCAAAAAAGTTGCAGTCCTTGGAGCAGGTGTGATGGGTGCGCAAATATCCGCCCATCTCGCAAATGCAGGAATACCTTCATATCTTCTTGACATCGTCCCAAAAGAATTAACAGAAGAAGAAAAATCAAAAGGTCTAACGCTTCAAAGCCCTGAGGTCAGAAACAGAATCGCTCGTGAAGGTCTTGAAAGAGCGAAAAAATTAAAACCAAACGCATTTTTCGTCCCTGAACTTGAAAAACTCATAACAATTGGAAACTTTGAAGATAACTTGAACTGGCTCTCTGAAGTTGACTGGATAATTGAAGCTGTCGTTGAACGACTTGACATCAAGAGAGAATTATTCAAAAAAGTTGAATCCGTTAGAAAGCCTGGAACTATCGTCAGCACAAATACTTCCGGAATTCGCATAAGTGAAATTGCCGAAGGTTTCAGCGATGACTTCCGAAAACATTTTCTTGGAACACACTTTTTTAATCCACCAAGATATATGAAACTTCTTGAAATAATCCCGACATCCGACACATCACAGGAAGTAATTGAGACAATTTCAGAGTTCGGAGAAAGAGTCCTCGGCAAAGGGATTGTTTATTGTAAGGATACGCCAAACTTCATTGCAAATAGAATTGGTGTCTTCGCAGTTATGTATGTTTTGCATTATATGCTCCAAAATGGTTTCACAATTGAAGAAGTTGATGAGTTAACAGGACCTGTGACAGGGAAACCAAAAAGCGCAACATTTAGAACACTTGACATCGTCGGACTTGATACGCTCGTTCATGTCGCAAATAATCTTTACAACGCTGTTCCAGATGATGAAATGAGAGAATACTTCAAAGTTCCTGATGTCGTCCAGAAAATGCTTCAAAACAAATGGTTAGGTGAAAAAACCGGACAAGGATTTTACAAGAGAGTTAAGAAAAATGGCGAAAGCGAAATTCTTGTGCTTGATTTTTCAACGATGGATTATAGAGAAAGACAAAAAGTTAAATTTGGCTCACTTGAAATGGCAAAAGCAACCGAAGGATTGAAAGACAAACTTCAAATTCTTATGAATGCAAAAGATAGAGCCGGAGAATTTTTCTGGAAAACGACAGGCGCAGTCCTTGCTTATGCATCAAACCGAATCCCCGAAATAAGCGATACAATTGTTGATATTGACAACGCAATGAAATGGGGCTTTAATTGGGAACTTGGTCCATTTGAAATGTGGGATTTGATCGGTGTTGAAAATTCAATTGAAAGAATTGAAAAAGAAGGTTTCAAAGTTGCAGATTGGGTAAAGGAAATGATCAGCTCTGGAAAGAAAAAATTTTACGAAAGAAGAGACGGAAAAATTTACTTCTACGATGTCGTCCGTGCGAAAGATTATGTTGAAATGAAAACGAAGCCTGAGATGATAAATCTTGAACTTGTCAAAGAAGATAAAACAAAAATAATCAAGCAAAACGCAGGGGCAAGCTTGATTGACCTTGGGGATGGCGTTATATGTCTTGAGTTTCACACAAAAATGAACGCAATTGGAGAGGACATACTTGTAATGGCTGATTATGCTTTAAATGAACTTGAAAAAAATTACGAGGCGCTCGTTATAGGAAATCAGGGACAACATTTCTCCGCAGGCGCAAATCTTATGATGATTTTAATGCTTGCGCAAGAAGGGGAATGGGATGAAATTGACAGAGCAGTGCGAATGTTTCAAAGAATGAATATGCGAATTAAATACTCACCCAAACCTGTCGTCGTTGCTCCACATGGAATGACCCTTGGTGGTGGATGCGAAATTGTTTTACACGCTCCAAAAGTTCGGGCTTATGCAGAAAGTTATATTGGACTCGTTGAAATTGGCGCAGGCGTCATACCAGCTGGTGGCGGAACAAAAGAGATGCTTTTAAGAGCAATACAAAAAGCCCCAAAACAAGAAAACATTGACTTAACACCATTTATACGAGAAGCTTTTGAAACAATCGCCTTTGCAAAGGTTTCTACAAGTGCACTTGAAGCAAAAAAACTTGGCTATCTGCGCGATTCCGACACAATCTCAATGAACAAAGATTATTTGATAAATGATGCAAAGAAAATCGCCCTCGCAATGGTTGAAGAAGGTTATAAACCACCTCTCCCTGCTGAAATTATCGCTTTAGGCAAACAATTATACGCAAACTTTTTAGTTGGAATTTACCTTATGAAGGAAGCAAATTACATAACAGATTACGAAGCTCACATCGGAAAGAAACTTGCTTACATAATGTCTGGCGGTGACTTCACATCTCCACAAATTGTAAGCGAACAGCACATCCTTGACCTTGAACGCGAGGCGTTTTTAAGCTTATGTGGTGAAAGAAAAACTCAAGAGAGAATGCAATACATATTGAAATACGGCAAACCGTTAAGAAATTAAAAGTTTAAAAATAAAAAGGAGAACAAAAATGCAGGACGCGGTAATAGTAACAGCAGTAAGAACAGCAGTTGGAAGAGCAAAAAAAGGCACATTAAAAGATTTTCGCCCAGATGAAATGCTTGCAACCGTTATATCAGAAGCCGTGAAAAGAACACCAAATCTGAAACCAGAAGAGATTGATGATGTAATAATAGGTTGTGCATTTCCCGAAGGAGAACAAGGTTTAAATATCGCAAGAATTGCAAGCATAAGAGCAGGTCTTCCTGTAAGTGTTCCAGCAATTACTATAAACAGATTCTGCTCATCCGGTCTTCAATCAATCGCATTTGCAGCAGAAAGAATTAAACTTGGCTACGCAGATGTTATAATCGCCGGCGGAGTTGAATCAATGAGCATGGTTCCAATGACGGGAAATAAATTTTCCGCAAATCCATATCTTGCAGAAAATTATCCCGAAGTCTATATAAGTATGGGATTAACAGCTGAAAGAGTCGCAGAAAAATATCAAATCACAAGACAGATGCAAGACGAATTTGCCTTGAAAAGTCATCAAAAAGCATTGAAAGCAATTCAAGATGGAAAATTTAAAGATGAAATTGTCCCGTTGAAAGTCGTGAATAAATACATAAACGGCAAAGGTGAAAAAGTTGTTGAAGAAAAAATTTTTGATACGGACGAGGGACCACGCCCAGATACATCGCTTGAAAAATTAGCACAGTTGAAGCCAGCGTTTAAAGAAGGTGGAACCGTTACAGCTGGAAATTCTTCACAGATGAGCGATGGAGCTGCTGCTGTCGTGCTAATGTCTGAAAAGAAAGCACTTGAACTTGGACTCAAACCAATGGCTCGCTTTGTCTCATACGCCGTCGCTGGTGTCCCACCAGAAATAATGGGTATAGGTCCTGTTGAAGCAATCCCAAAAGCATTGAAACTTGCGGGGCTTAAACTTGAAGACATTGGTCTTATTGAACTAAACGAAGCATTCGCTGCACAATCGCTTGCGGTGATAAAACTTGCGGGATTAAATGAGGAAATAATAAATGTCAACGGTGGTGCAATTGCCCTCGGACATCCACTCGGTTGCACTGGAGCAAAATTAACAGTTACAATTTTAAATGAGATGAAAAGACGAAATGTAAAATATGGAATGGTCACGATGTGCATAGGTGGTGGAATGGGAGCTGCAGGAATTTTTGAACTTTTATAAAATTAAAGCCCCGACATCAATGTCGGGGCTTTTTTATTTTAATGTGAAACCTTTAACACATAATCAAGATAAATGATAATCAAAGATGCACCAGCAAGCGAAAGATTTTTCATAAAATGTGCCATCTGATTAGCTGCAAGTCCGGGGTCTTGAACCCCCCAGAATTTGTGCATTATGAAGGCAGTTGGAACAAGAAATAGAAAAAGTAAAACTGCTCCAATCGTTGTATAAAAATTGAAAAGAACGCTTAAACCACCAAGAATTATCATCACTCCCGTAAGCAAAACTGTAACATTTGGAGCTGGCGCTTTCATCATTTGAGCATACTGAACCATATCCTTATAATTTCTAAAATGCCCAAAACCCGACATAATAAAAAGAACCGAAAATAAAATCCGACCTATCACCCATATAGCTTCCATTTTTTAACCCTTGAAATTTTGTTTTTAAGAAATTTCTTTTTTGAACAACCCAAGTTCAACAGAAATTGAACCCGGACCGAAGACAAGAACAGTTAACGCACACGCAAGAAGAGCAAGATCAAGTTCCGCTCCTGTCCCGGCTTGATTTGGTGGAACGACAAGTCCAACTTTAACTTTGACAAGTAGCGTAGCAACAATCATATTAATAGCCAATAAAAGTCCAGCCCACCTTGAAAAAATTCCAAGTATCAAAACAATTCCACCAACAAATTCAACCAAAGACACAACAACAGCGAAAAATCCAGGCAACGGAACACCAAGCTGGGATAAAAACTGCGCAAACCCAGGAATTCCAACAACAAATAACTTCGGATATCCGTGCGCTATAAAGATAACCCCGAGAATAACTCTGACGATCAACAAAACTATATCTGTAACAATTTTATTTGAAAGTTTTGTCAACATAATGCCTCCTTTTTTAGTTTTTAAATGTCAACTGCTTTTTTCTTAACAAGACGACCCGCTTTATAATCCTCAATTGCTTGGTAAATTTCTTCCATCGTGTTCATCACAAAAGGACCCCACCTCGCAACCGGCTCATTAAGTGGTTTACCACATCCAACAAGAACAACTGAATTTTCAAGTGCATAAAACTTTACAAAATTTCCATCAATCAAAACCGCAAGCTTTCCACCCTTAACTTTTGTCCCATCATCAAATTTAATCTCTCCCTCGGAAACAACACAAAATACGTTCATCTTCTCATCAATCTCATATACAAATTCATTTCCCTTCGGCACTCTAACATCAAGATAAACTACCGGATAATAAGCCCAACTTTTTTGCTCCACATTATCAAAACCTCCAGAGAGAAGATTAACTCTAACCTCACCTTTGCTTATTTCAATCGCTTTAAAATTATGATAAAATGGATCGCTCATTTTTTCACTTGATGGCAAATTCAACCATAGCTGATATCCCCAAAGAAATCCTTCTTTCATGATTGGCATTTCACTGTGTATAACCCCGCTTCCTGCGTTCATCCATTGCAAACCACCTGAACTTAAAATCCCACTGCTTCCAGTGCTATCTCTATGCTCAAAATCACCACTTATCATATAAGTTAAAGTTTGAAATCCCCTGTGCGGATGTGGTGGAAAACCAGCAATGTAATCGTTCGGATCATCGCTTTTAAATTCATCAAGCAAGAGAAACGGATCAAGATAATTCAAATAAAGCGAACCAATATATCGTTTTAATTTTACACCAGCACCATCAATCACTTCCATAGCAGGAAAAACTCTATGCACTCTGCGATACTTAACACTTTTCACAAGCATAATTTTCAATTGGTAAATTTTAAAAGATAGTTTGCAAAATTTTCTACAACCTCCTTATTCACACTGAAATAATGAAACTGTCCTTCTTTTCTGACATTTACAAGTCCACTTTCCTGAAGTGTTTTCAAATGATGCGAAATCGTCGGTTGCCTCAAACCAATTTTTTCAGTTATCTCTTTACAACTTATTTCTTTTGACCTTGCTATCAACTCAAAAATTTTACACCTCGTCTCATCTGAAAGTGCTTTTGCGACTTTTGAAACCTTCAATTTCGGCATAGGCATTTATGTTCTTTTTAGAAAATAGATATATAGACAAATGTCTATACAAATATACAAAAAATTTTTTGTCAAGTCAAGTTTGACTCATTTCACATTTAATTGAGATAATTTGAAGCTTGCCAGTATCCATTCCTGAATTTCAAAAGTTACCTTCGCTTTTTACTTTTATGTTGTAATTCCACCCTATACTTTCTGATATAAAGACTATACCTCTCCGCAGTATATAAATAACCATTGCTACTTTCAATAAAATGCGCTTGCTCAGGTAATGTTAAAACTTGAATCAAATTCCCACTACTGTCAATAATGTAAATATCTTTCCATGGATTTTTTGAATATTTTCCGCCTAAAACCAATATGTGACCCATAAGAAAATCTATGTCCAAAAACATCTTATGTTCAGGTATTTCAATCGGGATTTTTCTAAGCGGTCTCATTTCAACTCCAACGGGCAACTCTTTAATGCTAATTTCCTTAACAAGAACCCCATTTAAATCAAGAATTAATATTTTGTTTATAATTGGATAACACAAAACTAATCCTTGGTCAAAATACTGGATATAAGCAAAACCCAAAAATGGATTTTCATATTCTTGCTTAACTTGAAACGTTTTTAAAAGTTCGCCTATCTTGTTATAAACTGCTATCTCTGTTACTAACGAAAAATTCTTATAATTGACATATACAGCGTAAAGTTTACCAATACCATCCGTTCCTATGTCAAAAATCGGAGCAGGAGCAGCTAAAGTTTTAAGATATTTTAAGTCAGCGCTAAACAAGTAAATAAAGGGTGTGCCTACATCAATTACTGCAATTAAATCCTTGATAAAAATAATTTTTCCAGGTGTCCCCCTAAATTCACCTGGACCTCCGCCCTTTTTACCAACTTTATTGATGAAATTACCGCTTTTGTCAAACTTTTTTATAGAGCAATCTGCTTTATCAGAAACAAATATGTTTCCATTATCATCAACACAAAATCCACCAATTTCAAATACATACTTACCTATTGAAATGTCAAACACTTTTTCAATTTTCAAAACCTCCGCAAAGATAAGATTAAAGATGATTAAAACTAGATAAGAAAAAACCATTTTTTAAAAATCCTTTCTTTTAAAAATTTCAACTGAAACACTAACAGAAAGTAATATCAATAATATCATCAAAAGCACAAGCAACCAGTAGGTAAAATCATCAAATCCAAGAGGTCCTGCCCTTAACATCAGAAGGATCAAATTTGCACCTATAATCCAGATTAAGAACGTAAACCCCGACACTACATAACGATTTCTAAAGATCAAAATTATTAAACCACCTATAGATAATAAAAAAATAGCAAAGAGCATAAATAAAATGGAAATTGGTAAGAAAATTTTCACCGAAAGATGCATCTTAAATAAAAGAGGGATCAATTGAATAATAATAAGAACAACGAAATCAGTTATGAAAGACAAACTTACACCAGAAAAAATTGATAAAAAACATATTTTTCTATCAACTGGTGTTGAAAGAAACAAAAACAAATAATCATCGTTGAGCAATTCAAATTTTATCTCAATAAATATAATAGATAAAGCAAGTAATGAA
>Ga0105162_1000868_pt1 | contig 18473 bp, 16 predicted proteins | sample JNZ201metaG_FD_81532 | JGI IMG/M metagenome (GOLD analysis project Ga0105162, IMG submission 81532) | Hot spring microbial communities from Jinze hot spring, China to study Microbial Dark Matter (Phase II) - JNZ 20120812A | ecosystem: Environmental > Aquatic > Thermal springs > Hot (42-90C) >...
AGTTTAAAGTCCATTTCCCTCCCCCCCTGCCTTTCGTTTTTGACATGAAAAATTATATTTGTGAATCGTTGAACAAGTCAATAGGAGTAAAGTCTCCTGCTGCAAGCAAGGAGCGCTGTATGGAAGATCCCTACAATTCTCACACTTACATTGATGAGCCTTATTGACCTGTTCCTTCTGGGTTAGGTAAATATCAACTGTGAAAAGGAGAGAAGTCCCTGGTTTATCCCTTAAGGAAAGGCATCTCATATACCTTGTCTTTGACCTTTTAGCCCTTAACGTAGGGCTTCTCCTTGGCCTTTCCCTCCGCTTTTCGCTTCCCTTTGGCCCTGGTCTGCTGTTGGGGAACCCCCATTGGTTTTTGCTTTTCTGTTTCCTATGGATCCTCTGGGCGCATGCCTTTGACGCCTATGGACCGGGGGCAGAGGCCGAATTTAAGGGCTTCTTAAAGAGGGCGGTAACGGCTTATTTGGTCGCCTTTGGCTTATTTATCCTCATCCCATACATAAGCCCTCCCCTTCCTTCAAGGAGGTCCTATCTTTTCTTGGAATTTCTCATCCCTTTGGTCTTCCTTGTTTCTCAAAGGTCCTTGGTGTGGTTCCTCTTTGGCCATCCCCGTTTCAAGAAGAAGGTATTAATCCTTGGAACAGGGTTGTCTGCAAGGACCATAGCCCAACTGCTTGCCGCCCATAGTAGGCATTTCGAGCTACTGGGTTTCATCAAAGAAGGTCCCTCTATGGAGGGAGACCTTCCTCAATTGCCGCTACTTGGAGACAGGAAAGCCATTCTGGAACTTGTCGCAAGGGGAGAAGCAGATACCCTTGTCCTTGCCTTCGGTGGGGAACCTGATGGGGAGCTACTGCAGATACTTGTGGACTGTTTAAGCCTAGGGGCGGAAGTGATACCCATGGCCTCCCTCTATGAAAGGCTCACAGGTCGGGTAGCTGTGGAGTTTGTGGACGGTATGTGGCATGTAGCTATGCCCTTTGACCACCCGCTGACAAAGCCCATCAACAGGGCTGTAAAGAGGATGATGGATGTGGCCTTGGCCGCCTTTGGCCTTGCCTTCTTTTTGCCCCTTTTGCCCTTTTTGGCCCTGGCCATTTACTTGGACTCCCCCGGTCCCATCTTTTACACCCAATGGCGTGTAGGGAGGGGGGGTAGGCCCTTTAAGCTTTACAAGCTGAGGACCATGGTCCCAGATGCAGAAAGACACGGCCCCCAATGGGCCCAAAAGGGGGACCCAAGGGTTACGCGTGTAGGACGCCTTTTGCGCAAGACGCACCTTGACGAGTTCCCCCAGCTTTTCAACATCCTCAAGGGGGAGATGAGCGTAGTCGGCCCAAGGCCAGAAAGGCCCGAGTTCGTAAGAGAGCTCACCCAAGAGATCCCCTTTTTCCCCTTGAGGCACGCCGCAAAGCCGGGGATGGCAGGGTGGGGACTTGTCAAATACGGCTATGCGGCCTCAAAGGAGGATTCCCTCATCAAGCTCCAATACGACCTCTACTACATTAAACACTGGTCCCTATGGCTTGACCTGCTCATCCTCGCAAAGACCATCATCGACACAGTGACCTTCCGGGGCCGTTAGGGCTCTAAGCCAAGCGTCCCCCAAGGAAGGCCTCGTAGGCCGCAAGGTCCAAGTATCCGTGGCCGGAGAGGTTGAAGAGGATCACCTTCTCCTCGTCCTTGTGCTCAAGGGCTAGATCTATGGCCTTTTTTATGGCATGGGCTGACTCTGGGGCAGGGATTATCCCTTCTGTCCGTGCAAAGAGCACAGCGGCCTCGAAGACCTCCTTTTGCTCATAAGCAGCTGCTGAAATATAGCCTTCGTGGTAAAGGAGGCAAAGCAGCGGGGCATCCCCGTGGTACCTAAGGCCACCCGCATGGATAGGTGAGGGGATGAAGTCGTGCCCAAGGGTGTACATCTTCAGAAGGGGCGTAAGCCCTGCCGTGTCCCCATAGTCATAGCGGTATTGCCCACGTGTCAAGGTGGGACATGCCACAGGTTCGACGGCTATAAACTCCGTTTGGGGCTTTTCGCCGGTGAGCTTGTCCTTTAGAAAGGGGAAGGCCAGGCCCGAAAAGTTACTCCCTCCTCCCACACATCCGATAACGTAGTCCGGGTAAAGGCCGAGGAGCTCCATCTGCATCTTGGCCTCAAGGCCTATCACGGTCTGGTGTAAAAGGACGTGGTTCAGGACGCTCCCAAGGGAATACTTGGTATCCTCCGACCCAAGGGCCCTTTCTATGGCCTCGCTTATGGCGATACCGAGGCTTCCTGGGTGTTCCGGATCCTCCTGGTAGAATTTCAACCCGGACCTAGTATTGGGGCTTGGAGAAGGTATCACCTTTGCTCCCCATATCTCCATCATGGTCCTGCGGTAGGGCTTCTGCTTATAGCTAGCACGGACCATATAGACCTCGCACTCCAGGCCGAAGAACTGACAGGAAAACGCAAGGGCGCTCCCCCACTGTCCAGCACCGGTCTCTGTGGTAAGCCTCTTCACCCCTGAGATCTTATTGTAGTAAGCCTGGGCGACTGCCGTGTTGGGTTTGTGACTTCCAGGTGGGGAGACGCTTTCGTTTTTGTAAAAAACCTTGCAGCGCGTGCCGAGGAACCTTTCGAGGTTTTCGGCACGCTGAAGGGGCGTCGGCCTCCAGAGGCTGTAAACCCGCAGGACCTCCTCAGGTATGTCGATCCATTCCTTATCGGAAATCTCTTGCTCTATCAGCGGTTCGGGGAATATGGCGAGGAGCTTCTCCGGACCTACTGGCTTACCGGTCTCAGGGTCAAGGGGAGGGTCCAAGGGTTTGGGGAGATAGGGGACGATGTTAAACCACCTCCTTGGCAACTGCCTTTGGTCAAGTATCACCTTCAAGATACCCTCCTTTACTTGAGAAAATTCTGCTAAAAAATAACAGAAGCCCAAAGGAAAAAACAAGAAAAGACTTCCCATATGGACGTAAAGGACCAACACCTTGAGGAACTCTTCGGATCTACCAAAGAGGCCCGCTGTGTCATCTGTAAGAACACCTCCCCTGTCCCAGAAGGAGGGGACCTACCTGAGGGCTGGGTACACGGACCCAGCGGTCCTTTATGTGAGGAATGCTCCCTTTACATATCGGGCCTTTTCGGAGATGCCCTACCTTAAGGACGGGGCGTTATGTCTTTAAGCCAGAGCAGTAAAGGTACAGAGGCAGCTATGAGCCCAAGGGAACAAAGGGCTGCTGCCCCTGCTGATACCTCTTTGTAAAGGGCCCCAAGGAGGAGACTCCCTAGGAACCAAGAAAGCCCGAAGGCGGTGTAAAAAATCCCATAGCCCGTCCCCCGCTTCTCAAAGGGGAGGAGCTCTGCCACCACGGCCTTTGCCACAGAATCTATAACCCCCATCCCCATCCCCCAGAGGACCACCCCTAGGGCCAGAAGGCCCGTATTGTGAGAAAAGGCCAGGGGCAGGCAGAGGGCTGAACCCACGGCCGAAAGGGCCATTACCTTTACGCCTTTTTTGTCAAAGAGCCACCCAAAGGCCAAAGCACAAAGGGCATCCACCCCCATGGCGAGGGCGTAAAGGTAAGGGATGAGGTGCACGGGGACTATCGCCGTCTTCCCAAGGTGGTAACCTATGAGGGCAAAGTCCGGGAAACCCGCTCCGATAAGCCCCATGGGGATCATGTAGAGCCAAAAACCCTTTGGGAAGCCCTTTTCCGTCCTCAAGGCATCTCTGCCCTCAGGCTCGATGGCGTGAGGATACGACCTCCTTGCCGTCCAAAGGGCAAAAAGGGCCAGGACCGCGGGGATCCCCAAAAGGGCAAAGGCATCCCGGTAGCTGCCTCCAAGCTTCATGACCCATCCCACCGCAAGGGGGCCGATCACAGCTCCTATCTGGTCAAGCGCCTCGTGTATGCCGAAGCCTAAGCCCCTTCTGCCCCCTGAGGCAGCGCAGGAAAGGATGGTGTCCCTGGAGGGGGTCCTTATGGCCTTGCCGGTCCTCTCCAAGGCTACGAGAACTGCTGCCTGATGCCATGAACCTGTAAGGGCCAAGGTCGGAACCGAAAGGAGGTTTACCACATAACCCACTGCGGCAACAGACCAATGGGCCCTGCTCTTGTCTGCAAACCAGCCCGAAAGGAGCCTCAGCCCATAGCCAAGAAGCTCGCCAAGACCGGCTACAAAGCCTACCGCTAGGGCACTTGCCCCTAGGAGCCCGAGGTAGGGCCCAAGGATCCCCCTGGCCCCTTCGTAGGTGATGTCTGAAAAGAGGCTAACAAGCCCAAGCAGGACGATAAGGCGCATGGGCCTTCTACCTAGGACCTCTTTGGGGCTTTAAGGCCTTCGGGTGCCTTGAGGGCCTGAGAGGGCTTCCTGCTGTTCCGCCTTGGACCTACACTCCGCACAGACCCCAAAGGCACAGTACATCACGTCCTCGACCACATGCCCATCTACTTCCTTAGGGACTGAAGGGGCGGAAAGGCCAAGGTCGTATATCCCACCACATGACCTACAGACCAGGTGAAAGTGAGGGGCAACCTCGAAGTCATACCTTGCCCTCTCCTTCTCCAGATAGAGCTCGCGCACAAGGCCGTACTGTTTGAGAAGCTCCAAGGTATTGTAGACAGTGGCCTTTGAGATGGCAGGGAACTGCCTCTTTAGGGCACGGAAGATCTCCTCTGCAGTGGGATGGGTCCTGTGGGTGTATAGGTACTCAAGGACGGCATACCTCTGGATGGTCCATCGGACACCTTTGCCCGAAAGCTCTTCCATCAGGTCCTTTATCCTGTCCTTTGGTTCCATGATGTGCTTATTATCAGCTGAGAATCCCTTTTTGTCTAGAGGAAAGTTCATCCTTAAGGGTGCTTTTTGAGCTTTGTGGGCACAAGTTCCTCTCCCGTCTGCCTTTTGCGTTCTATCTCCTCTACGGCCTTCTCCACCAAGGTGAACCTCTCGGGGGTACTGGGATGGGTGGCGAGGAAGGCCTTCGATATGGCCTGTGGGAACTCAACGGCCATTCGCCTCCAGAAGTCGGGGGCCTTTCTCACATCGTAACCGGCCCTGGCTGCCAGGTATGTACCGAGGTAATCGGCCTCCTTTTCGAACTCCTCGGAGAACACGAGGGCGCCTAGTTGCTGAAAGACACCTCGGGTCGGCACACCACTTACCCCTGAGACAAGGACGTCAAGGAGGGTCCCAAGCAGTACGTTTACCGTCCTTTTGGCGAGGTGCCCAAGGACGTGGTGTGAAAGCTCGTGCCCTAGGACAAAGGCCAGCTCGTCCTCATCGTGGATGAACCTCATCAGACCTGTAGTCACGTAGACCTTACCTCCTGGAGCAGCCCAGGCGTTAAGCGAGTCGTCTTGTACCAAGTGCACCTCACAGTTGCACCCTCTTTGGGCCTGGACCCTTAAGTGGAGGACCTCTCCCTCCCTCTCCACTACCAATTCGAGCTCATAAGAACTCCTTAGGACCTCCACGAACTCCTTTATCCCCCTTGGCTCCCTTGAGTTCACCTTTAAGATCCTGTCATTGGGCCTGAGACCGGCCACTCCAGCGGGGAGTTCGGGATGTACGTACCAGACCGTGATCCCATCGCCAATCCTGAACCTCTCCGAAAGGAGCCCCAAATCTTCTTCCCTGTAACAGGTCCTGTCATGGACCGAAAAGCCGAAAACAGGCCTTTGGTCCTTGCAGAAAGGAGAAGCGGCAATGAGGAGTCTGTCCGATACCCGTAGAAGCCTCTCAAGCCTGTCAAGGTAGGCAAAAAGGGCAAGCTTTCTCTGCCTGAGCCTTTCGGCCTCGACCACCTCCTTGGGAAGCTCCGGCGTAGGAAGGGAAGGGACACAGCCTAAAAGCAGGGCAAGTAGAACTAAGTAGGGCCTTCTGAAGATAAAGCCCTTCCACCTCATCAGGAGATATTTTACCACCTTAAGCCCAAGACCTTGCCCCTCGCAGCGCTTGAAACTGAAAAAGCCTTGGCGGTGGACCGCGGAATAAAAACGCGCAGACAAAAGCCCTCGCACGCCTCCAAGAAGGATTTCGAGCACCTCCCTTAAGGTATCAAGCTCGCATAACGCCTCCTGAACTTAGGCTGAAATCACCTGGCTCAACCAAAGTTATAGGCTCCTCCACAGACACGGGTGCTAATAGTTCTTGCCATTCCGCTACTAGCGGTAAGGGGCTTCGTATCTCAAAAGGTTCTACTGCGCTTTATATCCCTAATAGGGCTGTCTCACGCACAAAGGGAAAATCCCTGCATTCGTCGGGGATTTAGGCCACCAAGCTACGCGTTTTTGAAAAGATGCCCTTTGAGAGACGGTCCTAGATAACCCGTCTAAAGGTCTTACGGAATTTCCCCAGCTGGATACGGCCGTAATCTTCTCCCTTTTTACAAAACTTTCACCTGCTCCTTTTTATAACTTCTTCAGGCCCCAACTTAACCTCCGTGCTCCCATGAAAAGGCCCGTGGAAACAGCCATGGCTCTTGACAAGAGGTCCTATTTGGTTTTCTTCAGGGGGTTAGTGTAAAGCCCAAGGTGTACATCCAAAACCATGTCACAAGAACCTACGCTGCTTCCAAAAGGGGCAGGCGCAAATTTAGAGTATCCCTCAGCATAGACACATATCCCTTTTAGGGACATTTATCCATACCTCGGGTTTAGGGACTGACTGAAAGTATGGATTTCTTTCAATCAATCCCAGTGCCTTACTCCAAAGGCACTTAAACCGCTCATCAAACAGGCGAGCCATAAACTCCTCTACCTGCTTGACAAGGGCTTGCTCCATACGACGTAAATGCAAGTTCCACTTAGCACGGCTAAGCAAATTTCTGCTCGCATTCACATCCGCATGGAGTTGTTTATTGCATAGCTTACACTCAAACTCACTCCTTGCCTTCCTATTCCCTTTGTCTACATACCCACAATTAGTGCATGCCTGTGAACTATAGGCAGGATTAACATACACTTCCTCTATGCCATATTCCTCGCTTACTTCCTTTAACTTCCTCTTTATCTCTCCAAGACCAAACCTTATAAGCACCCTCTTTACTGATTTTGGAAAATTGTTAATCACCCTCTTCAAAAAGCCTCTTAAGTCCTCAAGCACAAGCCTTTGTGGTCTGTATAGCTCTATAACCCTGTTTATTACCCTCCTTACCTCATTCTTCACATACTCACTTAGCTTGTGTTGAAGCCTTAAATACCTCTTGCTTTCTATTGGCTTTTTTCCTTTCCTTTGCATCTCCCTTTGAATTCTGTCTACCTTTTCCGCATACTCCCTGACTTTGCTGTAAAACTCCCTGCCAAATAGGTCTCCTCTGTCTGAGACAAGAAGACACTCCATACCAAAGTCAAGGGCTACCTCTCCACTGAGGGGTATCTCCTTTCTCTCTATCTCCTTCACAAGCCTTAATGTTCCATCCTCTGTTATCTGAACCATGCTTGTTAGCTTCCCTCCCCTTTCCTCAAAATACTCATGAAGCTTCACAGGCAGATATATAGGCTTTCTCCTTTCATGGGTTGGCAGCCTTATCCAAAGGTCAAAGCCTTTTGCCTTCCCTGGTCTTTCAATCAAAGCACACTTGCTATCCAAAAGCATAGAAACACCTATAAAACTTGGCTTTCCCCAGCTTTTGAGTATGTGCTTGAATATCTTCTTTGCAAGTAGTCTTTCTTCCTTGAGTATCTCATACTCATGCTTGTTTTCGTCTTTGTCTATCCACAGGGCTTGACTGCTTTTTGGAATTAGCCATTCCCTTCTGGAGTTGAGATAAAGGAGAACTCTTTTTGTCTTTTCAGGAAGTGTTGAGCCAAGAACTATCTCTTTGAACCTTTCTTGAACATTGCCAATAAAACTTTCCAATGTAGGGACAACCACATGATATTGGATAGTGGATTTGAACCTTTCTGAGAGAGGGGAGTTTAAATGTTTTATGTTGGCTTTTCTGTTAAAAGAGCCAGTCTTAAAGAATAAAGACCATTGGAAGTTGGCAATAGTCTCTGCGGTTTCTCTGTATAGCTTTAAGACATGAGCTACAAGACTGCTTTTTCTCTTTGTCATAGGGCATGAGACTTCAATAGCTCTATACATCTACAAGAACCTCTTGTTTTATCCTATCCGCCTTTTCTTTTGCCCTTCTCAGTCCATATAGCCTTGCGGAGAAGGAATAGATAATGGAAATAAAGTCTTGCAAAAGCTCTTGCTTGTCATCTCGAGACATTCGGACTACCTCTATCCGTTTTCCAAGTTTTCCTAAAAGTGTCTGGATATAATTAAACCCAAACCTTGTAAGCCTATCCTTGTGTTCCAAAAGCAAAATATCATAATCATCCCTGCTTAAAACTTCCATCAGTTTCCTTCTTTTGTCATTTACTCCAGAACCTATCTCTTTCACTACCGCCACAATTTGATAACCTCTGGCATTTGCATATTCAATTAGTCCCTGGGCTTGCCTTTCAAGATTGTCTTTGCTTGCATGGTCTGAAACCCTTGCATAAATAACTACTCTATTTGAAAGCGTAGATGGCCTTTCTTCTTCCACTATGATAGTCCCAGTAGGCATCTGATATCCTTTGATTAATCCTTGCTTAAACCACCTCCATGCGGTCTTATAACTTATACCCTTCCTCTTGGCGTACTCAGATTAACTGTTAATATCCTCAGAGACCAGTCGCCAAGACCTGTTGGGCGGTAAGCGCTTTGAAAGTCGCCTTTTAGGCCGCTCCCTCGCGTCCCTGTGGTTAAAAACGCCGTCACTTGAAGCGGGCAGGGCCTTTCCCCTTCTACCTCAGGCCGTCCTCCTTTTTGGCTTCTTCCTTTGTAAGACCGCCAACCCTGGGGTGTGGTCTCCCTCCATTTGTCACGCAGACGGCAAGGACTATCTCATCTGACTTTGGGGCATCCGGTACCGACACCGTCATGGCGTCAAAGTGGGACCTTACGAAGGCAGCGTCCTTGTAATGCAGAGGTATGTCTATTGTGGCCCCCATTCCTCCGATCTTCTTAGCCGAAGGTATAAGGGCCTTTCCCCCACCGACAGCCTCCCTTAAGGGAGTCCCCAATTTGGGGTGCAAGAGGGCAGCTGCATGTTCAAGTTCCCCTTTTTCACCTACGATGGCCGCCTTGCCGTAGCTCTCTACCTCTGAGCCGAGGGCCTCAACTGCCTTCTGGGAAAGGACCCTGCCGATCTCCTCACTGAAGTCTATCAAAGGGGTGAGGTCCTCTACATACCGCCCGGCGAATGGATTCTTTATGACCGCCATGACGGCCACCTTCTTTATCGGTCTTTCGGCCTTTTTTTCCCCGTCCCAGAAGATCTCCTCGATGACGGTCACTATTTTCCTGACCTCCATCTCAAACCTCCATCAACTTTATCTTGGAACCCTCGCAGATAGTTGTCTCACACGAACCCTCAAGGTATAGAAAGGCTTCAAGGATCAGCCCTTTCTCCTTGAGGGCCCAAGCAGCCTTAAGCCCCTTTCCCAAGGCCTCCTTTACCTCTTCTGGCTTAAGGGGCCGCCTGGCCAGGACGACTTCCTCTTCTTCAAGGTCGGTCAAGGGGTCCAATTCCTTGGCCTTGGCCCTTTCAGCACACACAGGGTCAAGGAACGTGCTGTTGCACACCCAAGTAGCGGCTGCATCGCTGATGGCCCCAGTCTTTGCAAAAACCGTCACCGCATCGCAGATCCCCAAGGTAAAGCTCCGCCCACCAAGGCCGCTGGTGGCCACACCTACCCTTTCAAACCCCGATACCACAAAAACCTGCCTCCACCGCCCCCTTTCCCTTATGTCAACAAGGGCTACCTTGAAACCCCTGCCGTCCCTGCTGTAGATGGAGGCGTCGCCTCCGTTGTTTACCAAAAGGAAATCGAGGTCATGCCTGCAAAGGAGCCTCTCCAAGAGCACGTCTGCCACGGCACCTGCTACAGCTGCCATGGGGGTAAGGCTTAACCCATCCACTGCCACAGCTGCCTCCACCATCCTCCTGGCCACCTCAGGCAAGCCCTTGGTGTTCTTTATGAGGTGTGCCTTTCTTTTTAAAACAGGCAAAACCCCCTTTAGCTCCCCAAGGAGGTTCCTGAGCTCCTCTTCGACGAAAGTCCTGTCAAGGGGAACTTCGTCTCCCCCTTTTCTTCCCCGAAGGAAAACCGTGGCGGGTCCGATCTCCACTACCATTCCTTCTCGGTCTTGAACACGTCTTCGAGGGATCGGAGGGCTTCCACGTGCCCGCCGATGGCCTCAAAAGTCTCCCTTCTCATGGTATATTCGACTGGTACCACAAAGGACGGGGTCGGTGAAAGGTATATACTTCCGCCCTTTATCCTTTCCACGTCCACAAGGAAGTTAATCCCACCTCCTGGGAAGATGAAGGGTTTCGCCCCGCCTATAGTGACATGGACTTTACCCTCGTGTACAGCTTTGGTGAGCTCAAGGGGCCTTTTTGTAACCCCTGCCCTGGCTGAACCCCCTAGGCCGCCGGAAAAGACGGCGCTTACCCTGGACCTTTCGCACGAACTTCTGAGCAGCTCCACAAAATCCAGGACCGCGCGGGGCGGCGGTTCCTCTACGAATTGGCGTCCCTTCAACTTGTAAAAGAAAAACGACCTTCCTGTGGTCTCCGTTATAAGGAGGCTCATGCCCTCTTTGGCCTCCTTCCAGTCCACTTCCCTTATTACGTCAAGTGGGTCGGTTATGTCAGTCCCCCCAATGCCCTTGCCTTTGGCCAAGAAATATCTGCCGTCTGTGCTCTTTTGCCCTTTGATGTATATTGGGGACCTCTTCTTGCCGAGGTATCTAGCAGCGGGGTGTTCGCTGAAGAGGCCCGTTATGTGTCCGTCAAGTATAACGATCTCATCGGCCACCTCCATCATCAGGGGGGCGAAAAGGCCGATGGTGGCGCTTCCACAGCCTACCCTCATCACCTCAAGCCTCTGGCCGTCTATCACCGGTACTTCTCCGAGCTGCAACTCAACGGTTGCCCCATCCTCTATTTCGAGCCTCACCCATTTTCGGCATATGATCTCGTAAATGACCTTAGCCGCGAATATGCCGTCAGGGGACGTGAGGACGTTCACCCCACCGAGGGAAAGGACCTTTGAACCGTACTCCTCCGTACAGAGGTGACCGACTACCCTCTTGCCCTTTCGCCTCACATAGACCTTCTTTCCCTCCTGCCCAAGGTAAAGGTCGGTGTCTATCTTGACCTTGAGGCCACTGTAGCTGAGCGGGGCCTCGGTGACCACGGTCACTACCTCTACCCCGTCCCTTGTCCCGCTCACTATAAGGGGCGAAGGTCTGTAGTCTGGGTAGGTAGTGCCCACGCCTATTCCGAGGACCAAGGGCTCCTCAATGTACTCGTCCCTGATCCCCCGGGCTATCTCCTTTACTTCTTCGTAGGTGTGGACCCTACCCTCTCTTGACACCACTCCGCCCACGTTTCTGTACCTTTTGCAGGCTCCATAATGTCCTTCGGGTATCACGCACATGACAGGGCATGCCTCGCACCTTGCCCCCTGTTCCACTTCTTGCGGAGACAGGGCACCTTCAGGGCAAACCTTGGCGCAGGTCTTACACTCGCAACAGCCTTCCCCCACCCTCGCCTTCTTATCCACGACCTCGATGACCCCTAAGGGACACACCTCCTCGCAGAGTCCACACCCTTTGCATGCCATGAGGTCCACTTTCATGGTCAAGCTCCTGATATTTTTGGTTGTCTAACCGGAGGGGGCGTGTTCCTGCTCGGGAAAGCCCTTATCTGGCCGTCGACGATCACCATGGCTATGCCCGGTATGTCGCCCAGCTCTATGGCCCTCTTTGCGTCAACACCCGCCGAACCCATAGGGGCATCTATGAGCTGGAGGTCCGCTTCCATCCCTACCTTGACCGTACCGTGGCGTAAACCGAACACCCTCTGGGTGTTGCCGCTCGCACAGCACACGGCCACCTCAGCCGGTATCCCACAAAGGGAGGAAATAAAGTTCACCACCCTCCATATCCCGAGGGGTATGACGCCCGTACCCGAAGGGGCATCGTTTCCGATAATGAGGCGGGAAAGTATCCCTTTTTCCTTCATATAGCTGGCTATCTCATAGGCGGTAAGGGGGTTCCCACAGTGCACTATCTCTATAGCGCATTCTGTGGCATCTATGATCTTCTTAGCCTCCGAGACGCTTACGCTTGTTGGACCTCCGTTCAGGTGGCAACAGACATCGGGTTTAACCCTCAGGACGTCCTCACATCTGACCGTGGAGCTCCCGGGTATGGATGTCCCCCCTACGTGCATGAGCACCTTCATTCCGTACTTTTTCGCCCACCGGACCATCTCCTCTGCCTCCTCGGCCGTTTTAACGCTCCCAAGGCCGATTTCCCCTATGAGCCATACCCCTTTTTGGCTCAGCTCCCTGAAGTCCTCTTCCTTGAGGCCCTTTTCAAGGATCAAGGCACCCCCGTAGACCTTCACACCAGAGGGCCTAAACCTCGCGAAAGACCTCTGCGCTAGGACGGCCAGGGCTTTGACCCCCTCAGGGTCGGTGGGCCTGCCCGGCAGATGGACCTCCCCTGCAGATATCATGGAGGTAACCCCTCCATGGAGACTGCTCTCGATAAAGCCTATTTGGTTCTGCCGCGGCGTGTAATCCCCGAACACAGGATGAGCATGGGAGTCTATGAACCCTGGACAAACTGTCATGCCGTCAGCGTCCACCACTGGCCCCTCGAAGGGGATCTCTTCCCGAATCCGTATCTCCTTTATTTTGCCGTCCTCCACAAGGATGGAGCACGGCCCTTCTATCAAAGGCTCCTCTATATCTCCAGTGAAGACCATCCCTATGTTCCTTATGAGCATGGCCCTCATTGCCAACTACCTCCTTTCTTCCCCTCTAAGGCTAGTTTTAAAGCCTCTATATCACAGGGTAGTTCGTACACGCGCACCCCTGTCGCGTCGTATATGGCGTTTATGATGCTTGGGGCCTGCGGTATAAGGGCAGGTTCACCAAGGCCTTTTGCCCCTAAAGGACCTGTAGGTTCTTCTGCTTCTACGAAAAACACCTCTACCTCAGGCATGTCGAGCGAGGTCGGGATGAGGTAACTGTCCAGGGACCGCGTCTGTCCAGGTGCGTACCTCTCCATGAGGGCATAGCCGATCCCCATGGCTATTCCACCGTAAACTTGGCCCTTGGCCCCTTCCAAGTTCACCACCTTCCCTACGTCATGGGCCGCATACACCTTTAAGACCTTCACGTAACCCGTCTCCTCCTCCACTTCCACCTCCGTCATATGGGTGGCGTAGGAGTAAGTAGCATAAGGGATTCCCGAACCGGTATGGGGGTCAAGGCTTGAAGTGGGAGGGTCGAAGAAACCCTCAAAGCAGGGGAGGCCTCTATCCCTATAAGCGGCAACTACGTCCTTCAAGCCCCTCCCCCTGTAAAACCCCTCCCTGATGAGGAACTCCTTCAACTTCACGGCTGCTTCGTACACCGCCCTACCCGAAATGTAGGTCTGGCGGCTGGCCGAGGTGGAACCCACATCCTCTGTCAGGTCCGTATCAGCACGCACCAGTTCCACCTCTTTCGGCTCCAAACCGAGGACCTCACAGACTATCTGGACCAAGACCGTATCCGAACCCTGCCCGATGTCGCAGGCGCCAGTGTAAAGGACTACCTTCCCCTCCTCGCTGAGCAGGAGCCTGGCTCGAGAGGGGTTGGGGATCCCTGTGTTCCCTATGCCGTAAAACATGCAGGCGCAGCCAAAACCCCTCCCTTTTGCCTTTCTGCGCTCTCGCCAGAAAGGCTCTATCTTCTTTATGGTCTCAAGGAGGCCTACACCGTGTTTGAGTAGCTGGCCCGTAGCGGTAACGGAGCCCTCCCTGAGGCCGTTTTTCAACCTCAGGACGAGAGGATCCATCCCGAGTGCCTCAGCGAGGATGTCCATCTGGGATTCGTGGGCGAAGGCGACCTGCGGGACCCCAAAACCCCTCATGGCCCCCGCTACGGGGTTGTTCGTGTAAAACATCTTGCTCTCCACGAAGACGTTGGGGACCTCGTAGGGCCCGGAGGCATGGATGGCGGCCCTGAGACAGACCGTCTCCCCATAGGAGGCGTAGGCCCCGGTATCACCTACGATGCGGACCTCTATGGCCTTCAGGCGCCCGTCTTTCGTGGCCCCTGTCTTGTAACTTATGAAAAGGGGATGGCGCTTTGTCCCAACCAGGAGGCTCTCCTCCCTGCTGTACCGTATAAGGACGGGCCTCCCCGTTAAGTAGACGGAAAGGGCCACATAGCCCTCCACGGTCATGTCCAGCTTACCGCCAAAACCGCCACCTGTGGTCGCCTGCACTACCCTTATCCTCTCTTCAGGTATGCCGAGGACCCTCGATATCTCCCTCCTCTTGTAGTGGACGTTTTGAGTGGAGGCATAAACCACGATCCTGCCCCTCTCGTCCAAATAGCCGAACGCGCATTCGGTCTCCAAATAAGCGTGGTCCACCCAATGGGTTTTGTAGGCCCTCTCGACCACTATATCCGATTCCTCGAATCCCCTCTTTACGTCTCCCTTTATGACCCTCCTTAGGCTCAGGAGGTTCCCTCCTTCGTGGACGAAAACCGAGCTCCTTTCGGCTTCAAAGGGATCTGCCACTACCTCTATCTCCTCGTAGTCCACTTGGATGAGCTCAAGGGCCTTTCTGGCTATCTCCTCCCTTTCGGCCAATACGAGGAGTATGGGATCGCCCACGTACCTCACTTTCCTTTCGCACAGCAGGGGTTGGTCCTTTCGGATGATCCCTATTTTGTTCTCACCGGGGATGTCCTTGGCTTGGATGATCCTAACGACCCCCGGCAGGCTGAGCGCCCTTTGGGTGTCGATCCTCTTTATATAAGCATGGGGTCTCGTGCTCCTGAGGATGGCCCCATAGAGCATACCCTCCAGGTAGAAATCGGCTGCATAAAGGGCCTTGCCCGTGACCTTTTCAAGGGCGTCTACCCTCGGGATCTGACGCAAAAAGGGCATCTGTTCATCCTCCTAGGGCCTTTACAATCAGGTCGCGTAAAACAGGGAACTTGTATCTGTAAGAAGGCCTCATACCGCTGACCTTGACCACTTCTTCGAAGAGCACCTCACATTTCTCGGCCACGATCCCCTTCTCCTTCCTCTTTCCCCTCAAGGATTCCTCAAACCTCCTGGCCCTGAAAGGCCTTGGAGTCATAGCCCCTACCGAAATCCTTACGTCCTCAAAGACCCCGTCCTTCTCTTTTACCGCATAGGCCACTGACAGCCTTGAAATCGAAAGGGCTGCCCTCTTGGCGACCTTTATAAACCCTTCTTTGTATCCGTGAAGGACCTGAAGCCTCACCTCCGAAAGCACCTCTCCTTTCCGCAGGTCCGCCTTATAGGGGGCCAGCACCAGTTCCTCAAGCGGCAGCGTCCTTTGGCCTTCCTCGGACTCGAGGACGCACAAGGCCTCGTGCACCATAAGCGCTGGGAAGGTATCGGCTGCTGGTGAAGCGTTGACGATGTTCCCACCGAGGGTCCCGAGGTTCCTTATCTGCGGGCTCCCTACAGAGGAACTGGCCGCAGCAAGGCAAGGGGCCTTCTCCCTCACAAGGGGGGCCTCGGCTAGCTCTCCATGGGTCACAAGGGCCCCTATCCTTAAGGAATCCCCCTCAAGGGATATGCCGCACAAGGCCTCACATGAGCTTATGTCGAGGTACTTTTCGGAGACTTCCCCTCGCCTGAAGCGCACGTAAAGGTCGGTCCCGCCAGCGTAAAGGAGCACATCCCCTTGGCTTGCCCTTTTAAGGAGTTCCTCTTTAGAGATCCCGGCCTTCAATTCCCTCTTTGGCTCCGGCTGCTCCTCAAAGGCCCTTGAAGCAGCACTTATCGCCTCCACGATCTGCAGGTAGCCCGTACAGCGGCACAGGTTCCCGCTTATGGCCTCTCTTATCTCCTGGACAGTGGGCTCCCTTTTGTGCAAAAGCAAGGAGTAAGCCGAAAGCAGCATGCCCGGGGTACAGAAACCGCACTGGACGGCCCCGTGCTCTATGAAGGCCTCCTGAAGGGGGTGAAGTCCCCTGCGGCTGAGGAACTCCACGGTCTTTACATGTTTCCCTTCGGCCTTCTTCGCTAGGAAGATGCAGGAATAGTAGGGCTTATCGTCCACAAGGACGGTGCACGCACCGCACTCCCCTATGCCGCAGCCCTCTTTGACGCTCCTGACACCGAGCCTTTCCCTTAAGGTGTAGAGCAGCGGCTCCCACTCCTCCACTTGTACAGTTACCTCTTCGCCGTTCAAAAAGAACCTCAGCCTTTCCACCTTCACCTCCCCATCAAGCTCGGAAGGAAAAGGGCAAGAGGGGGGAATAGGACGATCAAAAAGACCACGAGGAATATGGAGAGCAGGAAGGGGGCAGCCCCTGCGAATATCTCTGACATGGGCACGTCCGTGGCAATCCCGCTCAGAGTATAGACGTTGAGCCCAACAGGTGGGGTTATAAGGCCGGCCTCCATCATCAGCACAGCGATTACCCCGAACCATATGGGGTCAAAGCCTAGGGCAAGGACGACTGGGAAGATGACAGGTAAGGTCAGGACCATCATGGAGACCGCGTCAAGGAAACATCCCAAAAGCAGGTAGATGAGGAGTATGAAGGTGAGCACGAGGTACTTGGAAACCGAAAGGGAAGCTATCCAGCTGGAAACGACGGTGGGTATGGTGGAGAGGGCCAGGAAGTAGCTGAAGATAGTAGCCCCTGCTACAAGAAAGAGCACAAGCGTCGAGACGCGGGCCATCTCCAAAAGAGATGCAAAAAGCCCCCTAAGGTTCAATTTCCTCTTGAGGAGCGATATGCAAAAGAGACTGCAAGCACCGACCCCTCCTGCCTCAGTGGGGTTTATAAAGCCGAAGTATATCCCGCCGATAACCAAGAAGAAGACCAAAAGGACCTCCCATACCCCCTTCAGGGCCTTAAGCTTCTCCGAAAAAGGCACTGGCTCGGGGGCTGAAGGAGCAAGGCTCGGCTTGAGCTTCACCTGAAGGAAGACTAGTAGGATATAGGACAGCGCCAGCAGAGTCCCTGGCACTATGCCCGAGATCAAGAGCTTCCCTATGGACTGTTCCGTAAGCATCCCGTAGACCACAAACCCAAGGCTGGGGGGTATGAGGAAGCTCAAGGTCCCACCTGCAGCTATCACCCCAACTGCAAGCTTCGGATGGTAGTTGAACCTCCGCATCTCCGGAAGGGCGATCTTCCCCATGGCCGCAGTGGCTGCCACCGAAGAACCGCTTACAGCCGCAAATCCAGCACAGGCGGCTATGGTCGCTATGCCGAGGCCGCCTGGAAGCCTTCGGAACCACTTGTCGAAGCTCTCGTAAAGCTGAGACGTGATCCCAGCCTGGGTAGCTATGCCGCCCATCAGGACGAAAAGGGGGATGATGGTGTAGGGGTAGTGGGAAGCAGTCTGATAGACTGTGCTCACTAAGACGTTCAGGGCCGCCTCAGGAGAGGAAAGGAGGCTTATGCCGCAGAGCCCGACAAGCATCATCAGAAAGGCGATGGGCATACCTAGGATCAAAAGGACTGCCACCGCAACACAGCCCAAAAGCCCTACCGCAATGGGACTCACCTTTCCTCCTCCTTAAGAAGGCCTTTGAAGTCCATTAGGAACTCGAGAAGGAGCATAACACCTGCCACAAAGACCAAAAGCTTAAAGGGCTTCTGGGGAATCCTCAGCATGTCCGAGACGGTCCTCTCCTGAAGGGCGTGAAACAGCCCTTCTACAGCCAAGATGGCCGCTATGAACATGCACAGCACCGTCGTCGCCATGCGCACCCCTCTCTTGCCCTTAGGAGAGAGCCTCCTCAGGAGGAAATCCACCCCTACATGCCCCTTCACCTGCTGGGTGTAAGCAGCACCAAGCAGGACCATCACCGAAAGGAGGTATTCGGAGAGCTCTATGACCCCAGGAAGCGGTCTGGCCAAGAAGGACCTGCTTAGAGCATCGGCAGCCGTAAGGACCATGAGAGGAAGCGCCCCCATCATCCCCCCAAGGCACAGATAGTAAGTTATGCGCCGTACCGTCCTCTCCATGCCCCTTAGGACTTCCTCAGTTCTGGTGGACAGGCCACAAGTTCTATACCGCGTTTTTGGCACTCCTCGTACATCACTGAGACGGCCTTTGCTGCCGGCAGTCCCTTCCCCTCCAATTCCTTTACCCAAGACCTCGTCACCTCTTGGAACCTTTCGTACCACCTTGAGGCCTCTGCTTTAGGGAGCTCTATGAGCTCGACGCCTTGCTTTACGATACTGCTCATAAGCTCCTCCTTGTAGACACGACTGGTCAGACCTCCGGTGGTCCTGAAGGGATTGGTGCAGACTTCATGGATGAGCTTCTTGTGTTCTTCAGGCAGCTTCTCCCAATACTTCAGGTTCATGACCACTCCCTCTGAGACACAGCCCAGGGTCAGGACCGTGCCGTACTTGAC
>Ga0105162_1000869_pt1 | contig 18461 bp, 19 predicted proteins | sample JNZ201metaG_FD_81532 | JGI IMG/M metagenome (GOLD analysis project Ga0105162, IMG submission 81532) | Hot spring microbial communities from Jinze hot spring, China to study Microbial Dark Matter (Phase II) - JNZ 20120812A | ecosystem: Environmental > Aquatic > Thermal springs > Hot (42-90C) >...
ATAGTATTTAATGATATAGATTACGAGAAATGAATATTAAGCCACAAAGCTCAATGAGAAATTAAAAAGAAGAGTGAAGACTTCCTGATCTTAAAATTTAAAGTCGGATCTTAGTTGGTTTCAGCATACAGCGAATAATAATATACCTGAGGGTTTTGCAATGAGTTCTATAATAACATATATATCCTTAGGAGACTTTCTTAATAGGTATAGGAATTCTAAGAACACCTAAAATTGTCTAGGTCCTAATTCTAATGAGTTAATTGGCTTATCACCCTATTATCCTCAATAACTAGAGTTATTTAGTAATCTAATGGGTAATTATCGATGAGAATATCTTGGTAAGACAATTCATTAAGGATAATGGAAATGAATCAGCCATGACTCAATATCTTCGACGACCACTAGCTTGATTATAAGCCTAAGCATGGAGACTCAGTGCATGATATTGATGGGATAAAAACAGATTGAGAAATAATGGCTTTAAGCAACATACTATAAACCTGGAAATAGGAGAACATACCATAATGTGGAAGCTATAGAGAATGAGGATAGCAATGAAAGATTTAGTACATGGCTAAAACATTAGAGGAACGATAGTAAAAATATGATGAGAAGCGGCAATGTTAAGTAGTATAAACCGTGAAAACATAAATATTTTGTAGCAATCCCGTAAGGATCCTATAGAAAAGATTAAGAATCCAATAACTAGAAGATATACTGAGCTGTTAATCATGTTTAGTAGAGTTTATTAGATGCTATATGAAGTAGATATGTTGGGATAGATATGATTTCAGCATCTTTCTTTTCAGGAGGTAAGGAGTCTATTTATGCATTGTTTAAGGCCTTAAAAATGGGGTTAGATGTTAAGTATTTAATATATTGTAATTATGATTTTCCTAGAGTATCTCCTCATGCATTAAACATTGAGGTTGTTAGAGTTGAAGCTAAACTTATAGGTTTACCGTTAATTGAATGCTCCCCAAGGAAGGGGGTTGAGGTAGAGTTTCTAAGAGGATTACTAGTGAAGCTAGGGGTGGAAGCTGTAGTGGGGGGAGATATTTACTTAATTGATCATTATAACTGGCTTGAAAAACTATGTAGCCCTATAGGTATTAAATGCGTGGAGCCATTATGGGTTGGTGGTGAAGAGAAGTCAAAAAACATCTTAATTGAGGAGGTAAATGATGGAATAGAGGCTATAATATGTGGTGTAAGAGATAAATTGAATGGAAAACTGTTGGGGAAAACAATAAATAAGGAGTTTCTTAATGAGTTTCTAGAATACTGCTCTTCAGTAAATATTGATCCATGCGGTGAAAAAGGAGAATACCATACAATCGTGTTAAGATCTCCAATTTATAGAAAATCAATTCAAGTATTAAATCATAGCATAATAAGGGAAAATGATTATATTTATATTAAGGTAAATGATTACAAAATAGTATGATGAGGGGATCAACTAGTAAAACTATAAGTAATAGTAGAATTCTTAGCTGTCGTCTCTCTAAAGAAATTGTAAGTGAGCTTAACTTCATATCTGAACGTTATGGATTACCTAGATCACAGATATTAAAGTATGCATTATTAACATATTTGGAAATGATTAGGAATATAGGAGGTATTCTAACTCCAAACTTTAAGATATCTCCATCAAGTCTCTCAATAAGTAGGAGGGGGAATTGTACATTTATAAGATTTCCTAATGGCATGACTCTATCTTTAACATGTATTTCATCAGGTGGTGTAGGACCTAAACCCATGGATGAGGTTAAGGTTGATGGATTCACTCTAGGTAGACTTATAACTAGAGCAGCATTAATGGAGATTCTATCTACAGGATCTTGGCCTATATATGTTTCAGCATCAATATGTGTTGAGATGGAGCCTATTGGAGCTGAAATAGTTAGGGGAATCAGGTCTGAAATGATGAAAATATATCTAGACCCATTGATTCTAAGCATAGATACTGAGGAGAATTTCCACACCATACAGACAGGAGTAGGAGTAAATGTTATTGGCTTCTCCTATGAGAGAAATCTGAAGATTGGAACTGCTCAGGTAGGAGATATTATAGTTATGCTTGGAAGACCATGTGTAGGATACGAGGTTGTTAAGGCAGATCTAAATGGTGAAATTCCAAGTTTAAAGGAGCTTCTAAAACTTCTAGATCTCCCCTTTATCCATGAGGTAATACCTGTAGATAGTGATGGAGCGTTAAGTAAAGCATATATTCTCGCTAAATACATTGGTAGGAACATTAAAATATATGATGACGTAAAGCTTAACCTCCAAGGATCAGCTGGACCAGCTACATCAATAATAGCTGCAATCGATAGGAATAGACTTAGTGAAATCTCAAAACATATAGCTAAACCATATATAGCCATAGGGGAAATAATTTAGGTACTACATCTGTAATACACTTGGAAAAATATTTATCCATCTCAAACATGAGAGTTTATGCTAAGTATATTGAAGAGTAAACATAAAACAGTTAGAATAGCTAGAATAGCTATATTTACATCTCTGGCTGTTATAGGATCATTCATAAAGATTCCAAGCCCTACAGGAACTGTAGCTCTTGATTCACTTCCAGGATACTTTTCAATCCTAGCATTCGGATATATTGAGGGGGTAGTTATAGCTGCTCTAGGACATATAGCTACATCAATGAATGCGGGTTTCCCTCTAGGATTCCTACATATACTTATAGCATTATTCATGATGGGGGCTACTTCTCTACTTAAGTTGTCGTATGATTACTTACCTAAAGGACTAGTAATAGGTACAATTATAGCTGCAACCTTTAATGGTCTTGGAGGGTTTTTATTCTCTCCATTCTTCGGCCTCGGGCTTGCAGTAGCTTTAACACCATCACTTATGGTAGCATCATATGTAAACGTTATATTAGCATCAATAATCTTCCAATCAATTAAAAGGAGGCTAGGCAATGTATGATGTTACTACAGTAAATGATTTAATCCTAGACATAATATTGGAGCTACCTAAACCTTTAAAGCCGGAATCAGCGTTAATTCCATTAAGAATCGAGAGACAGCCAGGAGGATCAAGTAACTTCCTAATAATGGCTTCAAGACTGGGATTAAAAGTTAAGGCAGTAGGATGTGTAGGAAACGATATAAGCGGGGACACGATCAGAAATGCATTGGTAAAAGAGAATATAGATGTTGAAAGCGTAATTGTTAAGAAAGGTTTAACCAAGGCATGTTTAGTTCTAACATATAAAGGAAGAAAATCATTCATATCCCTATTCGATAGGGAAACAGTTTTCCTAAAGCCTGAGGACATAAGAGAAGACATGTTCAATACTAGGGCATTGTATTTCTCAGGCTATAGCTTAGCGAGAATATCATCAAGATATGAAAATGAAGCTGTATATAAAGCCTTCAGGATATGTAGAGATAGAGGAATAGATATATTCTTCGATGTAAGCCCTCTAGTCAACCTAATACCAGTAGAAGAGATTAAAGAAATTCTGGAGAGTATTAAGATATGCTTCCTAAATATTAATGAGTTAAAACTAATTGAAAAACATATAGGAAAACCAATTGAAAAGCTTAAATCAGAAGGAATACTTGTAGTGAAGATGGGAGAAAGAGGAGCTCAAGTACACTATAACGACAAAATAATTGAGGAGGAGACAATAGCTAGAAAACCAATAGATACTACTGGAGCTGGAGATGTATTTAATGCTGGATTTATCTACGGATTCATGAGGAAGAAAGATATAAAATATTCCCTCAAACTAGCAAACATTATAGGAGCACTTAAAGTAGAGAAGCTTGGCGGAGGATTAAACCTACCGAGTAGGGAAGAAATTAAAAAATTCATAAGTCTAGAATAACTCACATATAGTTAGCTCATCCTATCCTTGAAGCTTCACTTAATCTTAATGAAAACCATAAATCGGTACTCCAATCCCTGTACTTACCTTATAATTCATGCTTAGAACTGGGAGGCAGTTCTAATAACTCTTTACTCTTATAGCATTTATCAAGTGAAGCTAAAATTAGGAATGATAAGTATCTGGGTAATAGACTCCTTTAGATCAAAGAAGAAATAGCTTGAATATAATTATGGTGTCTATATATTCATACAGAAAAGCCCTCTAGCCTTTAAATATTCTTTTATCTGAACACTATTTAATAAAATATTTCATTATGAATTGGATAAAATGTAGATTGATCCTTCTACATTGAGTAAGTTATAATCATGGCTCAATGTGAGCTTGGGTTCATCACTGTTCAGATGCTGCTCGCGATTTCATTGCCAATTATTACTAGCATTCATTTATTAATAAATTCATCGCTTTATAGAATAATACGATAATACGGTATACATGAGATACTCTAATAGTTCTGAACTGCAGTATTCTTAATTTAATCATTCGCTCTTGTTCCCTAATCAAATAGTGTACTTTATCATTTCTACAATTAAGTATAGGTTAATTGAGCTTTGTGGCTTAATATTCATTTCTCGTAATCTATATCATTAAATACTATGGTTATAGGAATGCTTATTAAGCTTTTCGTAATTTATGTAAACTTGAATTTGCAAATTTCAGAGTTAAGCCACAAAGCATTAATTGATTCTCTTGCTATCGGACTTATAATAACATCATGATATAGATCAGGCTAATATAAGTAAGCCATCATTTACTAGAATGCAAGAGCGTAATAGTTTTCTAACAATAATTCGTCGTGTATAATATCGCTCATAGCAATATGCATAGCTACAATTCCCTAGCTTCAATGTTAAAAGCAAAGTATTTAACATATCATTTCTTTACCACATATCTTTTAAACACTTATGAATGCCACTTCACCAATATTAACAGTTATACGCTCCTAAACATCCTCTAAGCTTATAAGTTGTTAAATTAAGTTTAAACATATGCCTCCTAATTTAAGAGTATCAATGAAGAAAAGATTCGATGCTAACCTGTTAAGCACTTAGTAAATAGAGAATTAGCGTACGAAGATAAGTCCATAAAATGTTAACAAATTCCCAAGTAAGAACATATTCAGCAATAAGCAAGCTATTCCTTGCTATCGCAATGTTCTTCCTGCTTCAGTAATAGAGTTCACGAGTATTTTCTTCAGAGAAACCCATTTTAACAGGCATCCAGATTGTCCCAACCTCTCATCTTTATTCTATAGTCGGAAATTCGATTCCTTATGGGATTTTTATATTTCAGCCTTCTAGAAGCACCTCTTAGGCTTACCTTTATAACCTGAACATTAGCGCTTTAGCCTTATATTTAAGCAAATGAAGGAATTTAGCCTATACAACTTCAAAGTTTCCAGCAGCCTTTCTTCATGTTTTTCTTGGGTAGAGCCTAAACTTATAGCTAAGCATTATCCTTTCCTTAACGTAAATTTTCAAAACTTCCAGTAATAGGAAAGTAGGAAACCTTTCTAAAGCTTTTCCTTTACTTCAAGAGTTTCTATTGATGTTATTGCTTATTATGTTGATGTATTTCGGAATATCTAATGTGGGTTTAGCCTTGAAAATCATGTGAAAATGATTCTTCTCGTACTTAATGCTTAGAATCTCTACATCGAAGCTTCTACTTACTTCCTCGCTTTCTGCTTTAAAATCCACAATTTTTCGCTTCCAGGTACTTGTCTATAATATTTTACTTGAATAAAGCGATGCTATAGAGTATAAACTGAATGAAACTCTTATCGAGCTCATACCTCATAGTTAGAGACTTCCTAATCAACTATAATGCTTATCAGCTTTCGTCTTCAGCTTATACAGGAGACTTTTGTCGACAAGTTAAAATACTCGTGTAGCTAGCTTAATAATCGTAGAATTATGTTAACACAGAATCCAATAGTAATAGCTACTAGAAGGTTCACTCCAATAATTACTAAAGTCCTTTTTAATTGAAGCTCTCTTATTAAGGTAATAATTGTTGCAACACATGGTATGTAGAATAATGTAATTAATGTAAAGATGATGAGCTGGTTTTGGGATAAATAGTTTAGGGGATTGCCGTTCATGGTCGTCATTAAAAATACTAGGGCGAACTCCTTTCTTATAGCACCAAATAGAAGGAAACTTAATGTGTAACCTGGTAAACCGAATACCCTCATAAATAAGGAGTCAAATAAAACATTTAAATATCCCATCAATCCCTCAATTTCCAATATCTTTAATAGAATAGTACCTACAACTATAATAGGAATAGCTAAATATATGAAGTCTCTCGCTCTTATCCAAGTCTTCTTGAGGGAATTTTCTATTGAGGGAATTCTGAAAGGAGGTAAAACCATTAATAGACCAGTTGATTCATGATGTAGGCCAACAATTCGTCCTACAATCATACCCATTAAGAGAGCTAGAATTAAGTTAAGTAAATATATCGTTAACGCGTTTACTAGCCCAATATAAATAGCTACTAAACCATAAACTATAACCATCCTAGATGCGCATGGAATAAGAGTTATTATTAGAGAGGATATAAATCTCTCCTTATCACTATCTAAAATCCTACAGCTTACACATGCAGGTACGCTACAGCCATATCCTAAGAGTAGAGGTATGAAGGCTTTACCGTTTAAACCTATTTTCCTCATAACCTTATCCATTAGGAAGGCAGCTCGAGGCAGGTAGCCGCTATCCTCTAAAAGAGAAAAGAAGAAGTGAAATAGAAAAACTAGAGGAATAACAAAGCTTAAACCTACCAATAGGGATAGTTGAACTCCAGACGATACAGCATTTAGAAATATATTGTTTGTCTTGAATGAAAAGTAGTTAAAGACTTCAAGAAAGATATAGTTAATCACATCCCTAAAAAGTAATCCTACCCTAAATGTTACCGTAAAAACAGTAGCCATAACTATTGCTAGCAGGAAATATCCATAGAGAGAAGTGGAAAAGACATCTAGGAATTTAATGAAGTTACTTTTACCTACTGGCTTAACTTTCCTAACCTGACTTACAATCCTTTCGGCAAGTAAACGTCTTCTATTAACCATAAGAATAGAGGGGGGTAAACCGGTAGTCTTCTCAATAACTTTCCTCTCCTCCTCTAGGATATCCTTCACTTTAGGATCTAACTTAACTATCATATTGGTAATCCATGGATCCTCCTCTAAAAGTCTAAGTGAGATCCATTCTAGAGGGTAGTATTCAGGTAAAACCTTCCTAATTATACTTACTACTTTATTTATTTGTAATTTAATATCCTCATATATATTTCTACCATTATATGCTATTCCTGTTCTGGAACGGGCTAGTTCAAGGGCTTTCTCAATCAACTTATCAATTCCTATTCCCTTTATAGCAATAGTAGGTATTACTGGTACTCCGAGAACTTCAGATAATTTTTCAGCATCTATTACAAATCCCTGCTTTACGGCTTCATCAAACTGGTTTAATGCTACTACAATAGGTACTCCGAGCTCGATCAATTCTAAGGAGAGATATAGGCTTCTTTCAAGATCGATTGCACTTGCAACTTGAATTATAACATCCGGCTTATTTTCAATTATATATTTTATAGCGATCTTCTCCTCCATACTTATTGGGGTAAGAGTTTGCATGCCTGGAAAATCTATAAGTAGAAGGAAATTGCCTTTATACTTTACCTTCCTCTCTAAAGTTTCTACAGTTTTACCAGGCCAATTCCCAATTATTTGATATACTCCCGTAAGTTTATTGAATATAGTGCTCTTACCGGAATTAGGAGGCCCAATTAAACCTATTCTAATCATTTCCTATATTCCATTCCTCAACAACTATTTTCCCTGCTAAATCATGACTTATAATAAGTGGGCAACCTCTAACACCTATTAGAATAGCTCCCTTTAATGGTGCTTTTCTTAGAACTTTCAAGCGTGAGTTTATTAATAATCCAAGAGCCATTAGTCTCCTCCTCACATAATTACTTAAATGTATCTCCTTTACCACTGCAGTTTTCCCCTCTTCCAAACAATTTAGCGTGATAGTCATGATAAACAAGATTATATAAAATATATTTAAATTTTATTATTCTAATAAATTTTATATTCTATCAAATTAAGTAGAATATTTAGGTAGGTATTGAGTTTAAATTAGGAGAAATTATGATTTACGATAAGCTTAACCATGTAAGCGATAACACATGGAGGTGCTACTATATCAATAGCGTAATATAGGGATGTTCTTAAAGCTAGAAGCGGATAATATAGAAAAGATATGATGAAGTGTAACTTCTCGTGAGGAAAGCATAGATATACAACATTTAAAGTCAACATGATAAGTAAATTAATTCATTAAAGTCTCTAACTTAATACTCTACTCCAGGTCTAGCCTTTATCCCTATTTTAGATGGATGCTTTACTTCCACATATTCTACTACTTCATCTGCTACATCCATTAACTCCTTAGGAGCATACCTACCCGTTAAAATAACTTCAACATGTTTCGGCTTCTCTCTAAGTATTTTAATAACGTCCTCTAGATCTACGAGCTTCCAGCCAATAGCCACGTTGATTTCATCAAGGATTACTAGGTCGTAGTTACCGCTCTTAATGGTTTTGGCAGCATATTCTAAAGCCTCTTTAGCTTTTCTAATACCATTATCATCAATATCCTCCTTATTAACAAAACGCTTTTCTCCAAACTGTATAATTGTTAAAAATGGCCTTAGCTTTTCAGCTGCAATAAATTCACCATATAGTCCGGATTTCATAAATTGGATAATACAAACTTTCATTCCATATCCAATTAACCTTAATGCATAACCGAAAGCCGATGTAGTCTTTCCCTTACCACTACCGGTAAAAACCCTAATTAAGCCCATTTTATCATTACTCAGTAAGCTCATAAAAAGTTTCTTCATACAAACTTATAAATCTTAACTAAATATTAATGGGAGATGGCAACTTAAAAAGGAAGCTACAATATACTAAGTTGTCAGGTTCTATTAATGAAATTCATAACTTAATTTAGATGTGACAACTTAAGTTCACTTCATAGGTATTGTAGTATAATTGCTTAATGAATGATAGTATTTAATTACTTGAATATGGTTTACTGAGTTTAACATTGAACTTATTGCAAAACTAGTTAGCTTAAAGTTGAATTATTTAGATGTGTTATAACTATAGTCGTGAATAACAGTATACCCAGGAGTTTTGCGATAAGTTCATTATTAATCTGAAAATACTCTAATTCTTCGCTAAATGATGGATATCTAACTTCAATATACTTTTCACCGAAAGTTACCTCTAACATAATACATCTAAAGGCTTCAGAAGCTTAGAACCATAAAATATTATCAATGAGGATGTTGCTTCCCATCATAATACTTAATGTCTCATCGATGAACTGTTGATATCATGAGGTTTCCGTAGCTTCATGGCTATTACTTCACTATTAATATTTATCATAAACCAATACTAATACATTAAGTCCTTATCTAGATCATCCTTTAGAATTCTTATAAATCTACATTTATCTTTTAAGCTTATATTCGCCTCCACAGCTATTTAGATATCCATGATTTGGATAATGCTCTGAAACATCTTCAAGCTGAATATAGAATGCTAGCCAAGCGTCTTAACCTTCAATAGAATCCTAATTCCCCTAAAGATCTTAGTATCTACTAAATTTTAAACATGAAGAATTAGCAATAGAATTCATATAACTTCTTAAGTTACCAGAACCCAACGAAAATATATAAGCAATCAATATAAATGATTCTCCTAATGAACTTAACCATGCTATAACAATAAATAGAAACCAGATAAAGCTTGAGTTTATGTAATTCTCCACTAGACTTGGAGCTTAGTATATTGTAGCTTCCTTCTTAAGTTGCCAGTCCCTCTTCACTATACGTGAAGAGGGGATTTCGGGACGCGCCCAAAATTCCTTTAGAGCCCATCAAACCTGAGGGCCTGGCAACTCAGGGCCTGTTCACCTCAGTCCCAAGTTCTTCAATCCATCCTAAAAGCATGGAAGAGAGTATGGCTTTCAATGGGAGTATGCAATTTTTAGGCATGCCCCACTATACGTAAAGCTTATTAAGCGCTTTAAATTTTATAGTCTAGGTGTTTTATATGAGAGAGAAGGTAATGGATATTTTAAATGCTATTAAGCCTTTTCTTGAAGTTTATAGAAATGGCTATAGTGAAATAGATATAAGTGAAAATGGTGATGTTAAAGTCGTGCTTAAGAATCCATGTCCTATCTGTAAGCAATTGATAACGCAATTATTGAAGGAAAAAATACCTGAAGTTAGAGAGATTATTGTCAGTTAATCAGTACTTAAAATCTTACTTTATAGTTCCAGTAAACTTTATGCTTGGCTATGGCTAAAATATTGGCTTACTTAATATTCATCATTTAGATAATTAAGCTCTTTATGTCTATACAAGGTTTGACCGTTAATTGATGAGACGTTAAATGCACAAAATGGAATTAGTTTTCCGGTAGGTGTAACAACATGTATACAGCATTCTTCTAATCTATCCGTTTCAACAGTCCAGACGTCCTGAAAAGCCATAGCTGAAACTGTTAGGTATCGTGTTTTCGCTAACTCTATAAACTCCTCCCAACTACCTGGAGTAGAGTTACTACATAGATTTCCAATAGGCATTCTCCATAGATCACAAATGCATTTCCTTATTACCTCAGCTATATCCACAATATTCCCGCTTACTCCTAAATCCTTATGTGTTAACGGTAAAAGCCTATTATTAGCATCCAATATCGAAAAGCTTCTAGCATCGCAATGGATATTTGTACAGGAGGTCGGAGTGAAGTTCTCTTCTTTCAATTCGCCTCTTGTCTGCTTCTCTATAGCTTCCAAAATGTCAGGTATTGTAATTCTGTCTCTATTCTCGGGGCTTTTACCTATCCTACCGAAGTATGCAACTGGCTGGAAATGTACTCCTACAACTGTTGGAACCCATTTCTTAGCGAAGCTTATAATATCTCCTATCTGATGATAATTTATATCCCTATCAATAACAGGAACTAAAATAACACTTAAATCTATCTTCCTACAGTTTTCAAGAACTCTCATCTTAAGATCAAGAAGATCAATACCGCATCTCCTAACGTAGACATCAGAGGTTAAACCGTCAAACGAAAAGTAGAGAGCATCAAGTCCGCTCTCCTTTAAGGACTTAAGGAAATCTAAATCCTTAGCTAGCAATATACCGTTTGTATTAAGCTCAATATAATCTATTCCCATTTCCTTACCCATGGAAACGATTTCCGGAAGATCTTTTCTTACTGTAGGCTCCCCACCGCTTATCTGTACAACATATGGTTTATCTGTATTTTCTATAATTAACCTATACATTCTCCATATGTCCTCAAGATCAGGATGAAAGGATCCAAAATCGCCAGCGCTCGCAAAACATATTGGACATCTTAAATTACATCTACTTGTAACTTCAAGAACTGTAACACATGTTTTCTGTTTATGATGGGGACAAAGACCACAATCAAGAGGACAACCCTTATCCAGTCTAGTTATCGATTTCGGCTTTCTCTTCCTAATATTGAATTTAAATCTCTCCATATATGATTTGTATCCTCTCCAGATAAGAACCTTAAATTCTCCATGTTCCATACATTTCTTTAACAGGTATACATCATCTCCATCAACAATTTTCTCAGCATCAACAACCTTAAGACAGAACGGACATAAACTACGAGTTTCCCCTATCTTCTCCATCCACACATCACTCTAGACTAAGTGTAAGCAGGAACATATATACTTTATTAATTGGCAATGATCTGAGAGCTCCATGGTCTTCGTTTAGAGACTATGTATAATATCTTAAGAGAACTTAGCCATAGGTCTCTTAAGACTTTATTGGGGCTAAGATTAGTATTCTCATCAGCTATAGGAAATACGTAAATTACATCTCATTAGGCATATTATAATCCACTAGGCTTAACAGAATACTTCAAAATTACTAGATATAGGTCTTACTGTTTACCAATACAGTAAATATATTCTAATAGTAGGTATTCTTCTATTCGTCTTTTCCTCCTTAAAATCCTTCAAATTTCATATCTATAAATTTTCACCTTTACTTCCAGCAATAGCTTTACGTATGAGGTAGGCGATAGTATGGTATTGGATATTGTGGTTTAAAGCTATTAAAAATCCAATTTTTACGTTCTCCATTAAATCTAAAGTTTACGATATTAAATGCTTCCTCCACGCTTTCCGTTATATGTTCAGGTGTTAGTTTAGCTCTAATATTAACTATAATATTAACTTCATTAAGTTTTAAAGGTAATTTACCTATAAAATCTATTATTCCCTTAGAAACTATAAAACTTGCTTTAACCGAGTTTTCCCTGGTGAAGAAAAGCATCTTTTCATGAGCTATTAACCCTCCTCTAGTATTTATTCTCTCAGCAACTTCATTCATTAAGCTTCTAGCGTAGTCTTCTAAGTCTACTGGTTGCTTAAACATTATTTTACATGAAGCATTAAACCATCCAAACTCCTCTTCAGCTCTACCATATACATCATACTTAATATCAAGACTTGATCTAGATCTATGATTTCTAGTTAGTAGGATTTCAATAAGTTTATCTATGTTGTAGCCTGTCTTCGCTGAAACCTGAATGATTTCAGCTTCACTATTAATTTTCTTAACAAGCTCCTCCACTATTTCTATCTGCCTATTGGAAACTAAATCCACCTTATTTATTCCAAGAATCTCTGCCTCCTTAATTTGCCATGAAAGAAGAAATCCTATGGGCTCTCTTGGAGAGACTAAATTAAATTTTTGATTATAGTCAAGAATTGTAGATGAGTCAATAAGTACAAGATATGGTGATAAATCCACTGTTTCCTTATAGTATTTGTTTAGAGGAGCATATACAGTTGCAAGGAGGTCTGCACAGCTTCCGACAGGCTCAGCTAATATTATGTCAGGATTTATCTTATTCAGTATTTCCTGTATTCTCATCATAAAATCCGGAAATCTACAGCAGAAACATCCATGCGTAACCTCAGCATATGTAAATCCGAGCATCTCCGCTATTTTAGTATCAACAAGAACATTCCCTTGATCATTAGTGATTATAGCTATCCTTCTACCAAATTCTGAAATGAATTTTCTACCTAAATTTATAATTAATGTTGTTTTCCCAGATCCTAAAAAACCACCAACCATGATAAGCCTCATTTTAGACATAAACATAAATAATACTCATTCATAAATATTTATCGGCTATTCTTACCGATACTGTTGCTTTTAGGTTTACGTTATTGTTGACGGTCTTCCTAGGATCTGATGAGGTCTTATCCAGTTATACTAAAGAGGTGGTTTCAAAATATTTAAGCTTTCCCTAGTCCATACCTCAAGTTGTTGCACAAACCTAATAACTTTAGATATATCATCACCATAAATAGGGGAGGGAACTCCCAAATAAAGCTAAAGTTAACAAAGCCTCTGTTTTTACAAAAGATTTATATAGAAGACATAATCCATAATACTATGAATTATAGTATTCCATCATGTATACAGCAATACAGCGTTGGTTCTAGATTTTGGAGAAGTATGAGGATGGTTAGATGTCCTATATGTGGATTTGAATTTAGTCTTCTATATTCACGTACGATATCATGTCAGGGATGTCCAGAATCTATTTTGGGCTGTGAGTATGTAAGATGCCCAAAATGTGAGCATGAATTTAAAATCACAAGTATAGGAATAACATCATCTAAAAAAGAGGCGAAATCTATTAGTAGATATTTATCGAGAATACTTTCAGAATATTGTAGGGATTTCGGTGAAAGCCCCTCAAAATAAAAAGTTTTAGGTTTATGCACGTTTTTTCTCAAGTAGGCTTTCAGCAACAACTAGTGTTTTTCCCGCTATATATTCCTCTATGAAGCTTAACTTACATTTAGGACATGATATTCCCGGAGCTGCTCTAACTATTCCTAAATACTCCATATCTATGTTGGAGCGAACCATTTTTTCATTACATTTACAGCATACCCAGTCTGTAGTTTCAGCTAATATAATATCTATAGGTTCCTTCATAGACATTTTATGCGCGTAAGCTGAATGTAATGTAAACCTATTCTCTAATGGTGAATATACAGTATAGAATGTAGCTTTCCCTATTACCTTCTTTGCTAGAAACTTATTTTCAGCTGGTAAACATATTTTTTCTCCTGTTGATTCTCCATACTCAATAACTTCCCTTACATTATCGATAGTTATTCCTCTCTCAGATAGGATTTTTTCAATATCTTTTGGGATAATAACCTCAATCATGAAACCACCTACCATGTTCCATATGTTCCAAAATCACGAGCTGCCTTTACAAGTGCAAGTATGTTCCCAGGATTTGTTGGAACTGGTGTTTCACAAGCTGTTCCAAGTATACATCCTCTCGGAGAATCTCTAGCTGCAAGGAGCTGAGTCTTAGCCTGCTCATAAACTCTATTAAAGTTGGGATCTACCATAAGCTTCGTATCTACAGAAACCATTATGGTTAACTTATTTCCAAACTCCTTCTTCATAAGATCGCCTGGAAATGGTTTATCTTCATAGTATCCTATATGTAGGACAGTAAATGGAGATATTATTAGGTCTTTCCAGACAGGCCAATCTCTTGAATGATCACCACATAAGTGATACCATAGCTGTGGTCCAGCACCTCCCTTAAAAGCCTTCTTAATATATTTCATATGGTAATCAAATGAAAACTCCTTAACACCCTTAGGTGAGAGGACTGCTGAGTTTGCAAGTACAGACCCCATAACCAGCATAGCAAATCCATACCTGTTAGCAATAGCTATAGCTCCATTTACTGCAGTTTCAGTAACTTTCTCCATTAATTTATGACATAGTTTAGGCTGTCTACGTGTCCATATAATGAATTTCTCTGGGCCTACAAGCTCAGCAGCCATTCCGAAGAGACAGAAGGCAAAAGCTATGGGTACAAACATATGTGGAATATTTTGTTTAACATGATCGTAAGCTCTAAAGTATAATTGTGCGCACATGCTCTTAGAAACTTCATCAACATCAGGAACATGAAGCTTATCAACATCCTCTGGTGTTTGGATTGGACGTGGCTCTATAACAATGTAGGGTAGTGTTTCAGTAGGTTCAAGCTTAGCTCCAAGAGCATCTATCCAAACATTTGAGTAGAACCAATGAGTTACCGGCAATAGGTCGTAAAGCTCATTAAGATATGCGACAAGCCTTACAGCGAGCTCAGGCTTTGTATAGAAATCCTTTATAGTATAGCCAAGCACGGTAGCTGCATGAGCTAGAACTATTGGATCCACATCAATTCTATCATGATTAACACCTACGAAAGGCGAAGCAAACCGTTTAGTTGCATTAGCATGCCATTTCATATCTGTTGGTGGAAAGAGCTCACTCATAATTCCCAGAATTAGTATTTAAGAGGTAACATATATAGTTTTTGGATAAGTTATCCAGTACTGTCCGGTGAACATCTTAACATCAATAAAAAGGAAAAATAGATTTAAATTTTTTATTTTCTCTATGGATATTGTTACTTTTAGATTTTTGAGAGGGCTTTGAGAAGTTATTCTTTGGAGGTGATATTAATAAGATAAGCTTCTCAAAGCCCTAAGAGATAAAGGAGTTTTCAGATAAGGTTTTGCTTAAAAGAAGCTAGGGCATGTATTCCCTACATGGCTTAGTTATAGGGATATTGCTACGTTTGTCGGTTGTTGATGTGAGCCATGTATCAGTATGGTGTTGGATTCAAAAGATTGAAAGCGTAGGGATTGATGTGAATCCAATAGAGGGATGGTAGCTATTGATGAGATGAAGCTGAGGAGGCATCATTTCTATTATGGGCTGCAATAGAGTTAAGACCAAGAACTCCTAGCAATAAGGGCTTCATGGCGGAGAAGCATTCTAGATACTGAGCTTTCCTGAAGCAGGTTCTGAATGCATTAATAAGCCTCTAATCCTAGTAGGGGTCATGGTATCCCCAGGCATTACATAACCATGGTTTAAGATGGAGGCATCAATCCTTCGCTAGGAATACGATAGAGTGATGGTTTCGAACACTTAAGGATCGAGCAAAAGATTCTACACAACTTCAGACAAGAAACTCATAGAGATCAACCTATTCCTAAACTTCTCCTCCTCTAGTATAATTGGATAAGACCTCATCAAACACTAGGAAAACCACCAGCAATAACATAAACCTAAAAGTAACAGTATCAATATGATTATGATAAATCATTTCATGAGTTTCTACATGATAGGGTTAAATACATGTAACGGATACAAAGGTATGCTGACACTTAAGTCTGGATATGGAGTAGCAAAAAGTAAAGCCGAATTCCATGCTAACAAGATTTCAGCTTATGTAAGAACACATGTTGAAAAACTAATCAACAAGCAACTACCAATAGCAATAATCATTCACTAGAGAGATGAGAGTAAAAATCATATTAAAGACGGTGAAATATGTTAAGGAAATAATTCCATTATGATTTTTCAATGTTTCCCTTTATATCGTTAATGATGTCTAAAAGATTTTCAGAGCTATTACCATTTATGGTTTTCCTCGTAATAATGCTGATTATAAGCTTTCCGCTGTTAATTTCATTATCAATTTTGGACTCGATATTAAATTGGTTTCTTCCCGCTATGATTACTGAGTCACCCTTTACATATCCGTTTTTACATTCAAAAATTAATTTTACTCTTGCAAAATCATATATATTACTTACCTTACCCATGATTTCTAGGATCATCCTTTCTATTGAGAATTTATCTACTTTATTCTTAAATGCGATTTCGACAGATTGTCCGAAAAAATTAAATTCATGATGTCCCACATCCATACTATACACCTAAGATAGTAATTAATTCATCAATACCGATATTCTTAAGCGCTGATATTTTAATTAACTTTGCTGATGGGTTTAGAAGTTTAAGCATTTCTTCACATTTTAATAGTAATTCATTCTTAACAATATCTATCTTGTTAATGGCTAATATATCAGCATCTCTTATTTGCCTTGTAATTATTTCTCTTATTTGCTCATCACTTAGGAATTCATTAATTAACAATATATCTACAAGTGTAATTATAGGTTTAGTATTCATCTTATTTAACGTTTTAATAAGTTCCCTTATTTGACTTGGTGAAGCTAAACCTGTTGGCTCTATCAATATTATATCAGGTTTATATTCATCCTTGAGAATTTTTATTGTTTGAGCTAGATTAATAGCTAGCTCACAACAAATACATCCTCCAAAAACCTCCTTGACTTTAAGGCCTGACATCTCCATGATTTTACCATCAATTACTATATCGCCGATTTCATTCACAATTATTGAGACCCTATATCCTTTATCTACTAGCTTTCTAGCAATAGCTAGTATAGTTGTTGTCTTTCCAGATCCCAAAAATCCAGCTACTTGAATTATTTCCATAAGGCTTTATAACAGTGTGATATTTAAACGTTACGTTAAAACCTGATAATCATGTTATCATAACATGTTATCTTAACTTCACCCATATCGAGGTTTAACTTAAATTTAGGAATGTTCCTACATAAATTTAACATTTCCACATCTTAACTCTGTAAAATTTATTTCATAATATATGAAGCTATCTTAAGATTAATGGGCTTTGTTAACTTTAGATTTATTTGGGAGTTCTCTCCCTTGTTTATGGTGAATCTATGGTTAAAGTTGTTAAGTTTGTTAGGGAGAGAACTCCATTTACTCTAGTTGTTATGGTGCTTACATATATTTTCGTTCTTCTAGGATGGCTTCGGATATTTTAAGCTTCATTATTGTTAGGAGTTATGTATCTATATTATCGTGGTTTATCTTAATCTTCTATTGATTTTGATAGGAGGGATGTTAGGATCGTTATGGTTGATGATACTATTATAAGTGTAGGTTCTAAGAGTAAGATTGTTTATGTTGCATTCGAGCCATTATTGAGGAGGATTCTCTACATATGGGTTTGTGATGTTGCAAACATACTTACATCACTAACATTCCTTAAAAGATTAGAGCTATTTATGGTTCAAATATAATTGTATTAAGTGATGGAGCTCAATACTATAAAGCAGTAGAGTATTAAAATTAAAACATGAATTGTATAGTTTAGAAGTTAAGAATCTAATGGAGAGAATAATACAATACATTAAGGATAGAACTAAGCTATTCGATAATTATATACCTTGTATGAAGGATGGATGTGATGGTGAACATGCATTAATGCTTATAAAATCAATAGCATACATACTGAACGAAACATGGATTAACAGGAAATAAAAGCTAAGAATTCATAGAAAACATAATACCAAAATAGAGGTAATAAAACATGCTTAAGTTAACAAAGCCGATTAATGGAGATGAACCTAAATAATTAGTGTTTATTTATAAGTTTTAACGCTATCATTTAAGAATGTAATTAACGTCATAAGCAGTGATTTCTCA
>Ga0105162_1000871_pt1 | contig 18434 bp, 18 predicted proteins | sample JNZ201metaG_FD_81532 | JGI IMG/M metagenome (GOLD analysis project Ga0105162, IMG submission 81532) | Hot spring microbial communities from Jinze hot spring, China to study Microbial Dark Matter (Phase II) - JNZ 20120812A | ecosystem: Environmental > Aquatic > Thermal springs > Hot (42-90C) >...
AAGCTGCTCTGGACCGCTCTGGTGCTGATAGTCTACGAGTCGATGGCCTCCGTCACGCTCTACGGTCTCCCCCGTGAGTTCACCGGCGGCACCAGTCCAACGCTGCTCAACATCATCTTCGCATCCAGCGTCGGGACGCTGACGACCCTCGGGATAGGGCCGATCGTCACGGCAGGTCTGATACTCCAGCTGCTGGTGGGAGCGGAGATCATCAGGCTCGACCTGAAGAAGCCCGAGGACAGGAGGCTCTTCACGTCCGCGAGCAGGCTCCTGACCGTCGTGATAGCGCTCTTCCAAGGAGCGGTCTACGTCTACGCGGGCTTCTTCGGCAACGTGAGCCCCAACGTAGCCCCACTGCTCTTCGTCCAGCTGGTGGCTGCCACGGTCATAATCATGCTGCTGGACGAGACGGTCCAGAAATGGGGCCTCGGGAGCGGGATATCGCTCTTCATCGCAGCCGGGGTCGCGAGCCAGATCTTCAACGACCTCTTCTCGCCCTTCGTCCTCCAGGACGGTTTCTACCACGGAGTGATCCTCGCGATAGGTCAGGCGATAGCGGAGGGGAAGCCTCTGAGCGACGTCTTCATCAGGCAGGTCGGAGGCAGGGGCGACATACTCGGACTGATATCGACCGTCGCGATCATCGCGCTGCTGCTCTACGCGGAGGGCGTCCGGGTCGAGATACCGGTCTCGCACGCGAGGTTCGCGGGATACAGGGGGACCTACCCGGTGAAGCTACTCTACGTCTCGAACGTCCCCGTCATCCTCGCCTCAACCGTCTTCACGAACATCTACTACCTCTCATCGATCGTCTGGTCGAGGTTCAACCCGGACAACTCCAACCAGATCCTGAACCTGCTCGGGACCTTCCGGATCGACGAGACGCACAGGACTCCAGTTCCCACCGGCGGACTAGCGTACTACGTGATCGGCCCCAACTCGTTCACCGACGCGGTGGCGGACCCGGTGAGGGCCGCGGTCTTCGCGGTGCTGATGGTGGGCTTCTGCGTCCTCCTCGGCAAGTTCTGGATCTCCGTCGCAGGCCTCGCACCGGAGCGGATAGCGGACCAGCTGATCAGCGCTGGGATGCAGGTCCCGGGCTTCAGGAGGGCACCCGAGATAGTCGCCTCCATCATCAGGAGGTACATCGACGTGGTCACCATCATCGGATCGGTCATCGTAGGTCTGCTGGCAAGCGTGGCGGGGTACGTCAACGCCTTCGGCACCGGAACCGGCCTGCTCCTGATGATCGGCATCCTTTACCAGTACTACACGCTGCTCCTGAGGGAGAGGATCGTCGAGATGTACCCGGCGATATCGAGGGTTCTGGGTGAGGCCTGATGCCGATTGCTCCGCAGGCGATCGAGATAATGGCCCTGACAGCGGCGCTCTCGCTGGCGACGGCCCTCCTGAGGCGCATGGTCTTCACCCGGGAGGACATGCTCCTGATGGCGGAGGTTCAGGAGTACCAAAGGGAGGTGCTGAAGGCGGTGAGGGAGAAGGACCCGAAGGCCCTCCAGCGCCTGGAGAAGAGGAAGGAGTACTACCAGCGGGTCCAGACGAGGCTGATGGGGAAGAACGTGATGCTGATGTTCGCGACGCTCGCCATCTACTTGGGCTTCCTGAGCTGGGCGACGGCCCACTACGGAACCGGTCCCATCCTGAGGGCACCTCCGGGCTTCTACCTGCCCTTCGTCGTCCACGGGGACGGCATACCTTTCTTCGGCTGGTACATACTCTCGGCCTTCGCCTTCGGTACCCTGCTGAATAGGGTTATCAATCCGCCGGTCCAGACCTCCCGGAGGCAGCCAGCTCGGGGTGAGAGGGTTGCCGAGCAGAAGGCTGAGGGTTAGGAAGGGGATCAGGCGCGTCTTCGTCAGGACGCCCGGCGGCAGGACCGTCGTCCACTACGAGGACAAGAGGCCCAACTTCAGGCGATGCGCCGTCTGCGGAGAGGTGCTCCACGGCATCAGGCGCGACGACGAGCGGCCCCTTCCCAAGTCGCAGAAGAGGGTGAGCCGCTACCACGGCGGCAACGTCTGCCACCGCTGCCTCGAATCCAGGATAAGGGAAGTCGTGATGGCCGAGTGGGCCGCTCAGACGTCGAAGTAGTACCTGACCGCCGTGAGGACGAGCCTCAGCACCTCCTCCTTCCCCAGCCTCGTCGAGTCCAGCACCAGGTGGAAGGGACTGAGGTCCTCTCCCCATCGTATCCCGTAAAGGCGCTGGTACAGCTCCCTGTTCCTGGCCTCTCGCTCCGTCAGTACCCTCAGCGCCTCCTCGTAAGCGAAGCGACCCCTCTTGGCGAGACGCCTCGCCCTCGTCTCGAGCTCGGCCTTAAGCCAGATCTTGAAGCCGTCATCCACGAGCCAAGGTATCACCCATCCGTCGATGACCGCGGGCCCCTCCCTCGCTATCTGGATCAGCTCCTCATCGACCTTCCTGTCGAACTCGAAGTTCTCCTCCCGCATCCTGAGGAACCTCATCCCCTCCTCCGTGTCCCACCACTTCCTCCCCTTCGCGTTGAAGCCCATCTTCCTCGCCAGCCTCATCAGCGCGTCCCCTCCCGAGTAGTACGGAATACCGAGGCGTCTGGCCAAGGCCCGTCCTAGCGTGCTCTTCCCCGTCGCCGCCTGCCCGGAGATCAGCACCAGCAACCTCTCCCTCCTCGATCCCACGACCAACCCTCCTCGGGCCGGTGTTCAGGTCGTCGGCAAAATAGACTTAGCAGCCCACCAGCAACCTCTCCCGGTCTTCCGTCCCTTTGAATCCGTGACGGTCGCGACCTGCCTGTGAGGCGCGCTTCATCTGGATCAGATCTCCAGGCCGAAGGCCCTCACAAGCCTATCGAAGCGCTGGAACTCCTCGACGAACCGGACGCCCTTGTCGGTCACGTGGAAGAGCGTGGGGTCGTTCTGGTGACGGCCCAGAAGGCCCTTCGCGACGAGCTCCTCGAGGTAGCGCTGGAGCCTGTCGTAGGGGAGGTTGGCGTCCCGCATGATCGTGGTGATCCTCGCGTGCCCCTCGCTCATCACCGCGTTCAGGATGTCGTAGTATATCCTCACCCGCGAGCGGTAGGCCCTCCTCAACCCCTCATCGCCTCGAGGGCACCGAAGAGGATGAGGAGGAGTGAGAGGAGCTGGACCGCGTGGCCGGCGAAGTACAGGATGAAGTTGAGCGGCGTGAGCGCGAAGAGGAGGTGGCTCGCGAGCAGCGCCCAGAACCCTAATGCGACGCTCCCGGAGCCCCTGGAATTGGTCCTCCTCCAGTTGCCGGTGGACGCGGCGACCACGTAGGCCAGCAGGACCACCGACATCAGCTCGAAGGCCGGGTTGTAGATGAGCAGGACCGGAGGTGGAACAACCGCCAGCTCCGCGGACGCCCTCGGAGCCTGATAGAGGACGTATGCGAGCACGAAGAGGAGATAGGCCGTGAGCCTGACGAAGGAGTACAGAAGCTCCACCTGGAAGAGGTAAGGCATAAGGGTCCTGCTGAGGTCCCGGCCGAAGAACCCGAACAGGGATGCGCCGACGATCAGGGCCCTGACGAGCATCGCACCGCCCATCAGCCCGAACCCCGCGCTGAGCATGGCGAAGACCCTGGAGCCGAGGTTCAGGTGAGCTCGTAGGAAGCTGAGGGAGATGAATGCGCAGATCGCGAAGCTGATGAGCTCAAGCACCACGTCTATCCTGATAACGCTGAAAAGGATCCCGATCATCGGGTCGCAGGAGCACGGGTCGTTATAATGGTTTGACGTCTGCGCTGAGCGTTAGGAAAAAAGGAAAAACGGTTTGCGGGGTTGTACCTGTGGTTTCAGGCGGTCGTCTGCTGCTGTGTGGATGGTGTCGACGGTGGCACGCGAGCCCCTCCCCAAGACGATGCGACCAGGCCGGTGTCGAGGTCCCTGATCTGCTGCACGATCACGGACGTCCTCGAGGACCCATTCGGCAGCGTAACCGTCACCCTCAGCGCGTCGACCTCGATCCTGTCGCCCTTGCGCAGCTTGCCGTCGAAGACGAGCTTGACGAGGCTCACGAACCGGTTCTCGACCACGAGGACGTTCGGTACCGAGAGCTTCACCTCGCCCTGCTGGGTGCTCAGGACCATCAGGCCCAGATCGAGGTCCGACAAAGTGCCGGTATACTGGACCTGCTCCTGGGTGACCGTCGCGTTCCTCCACCATCCTCCCCTTCCTCCGAATCCCCTGCCGCCGTGGACGAAGACCGTCTCGGCGTACCCAGCCATCGCCGGAAGTAGCGCTGCGATCATCAGCACTCCCACCGCGCCTAACGCAACTCCGACCAGCAGGCTCTTCCGGACCATCTCGTACCTCCGATGTCTGATCCTCGCTTAAAACGTGGTGAACGAATCGTCTATGGACCCTTCCACCAGAAGCTGTCGATCGTGATCTGCTGCGCCACGGGACTCTCCAGCGCCGCCGCGATCGCATCCGCCAGCCTCCTGAGGTCGAGGCCGGCGAGCTCCTCGAGCCCCGATGTCTCCAGCGCCCTCAGCGCCCTCCTCAGAACTCTCCTGTAACCCGTCTCGTCGCCCCGCTGGAGCTTGACGTGGGCCGCCGCGAAGAGGATCAGGCCGTTCAGCGCTGCCTTCTCCCTCCCCTGGGCAGTCCTCCAGACGCCCTCCAGCACCTCGTGGGCCTCCCAGTACCTGTTCTGACCGATCAGCTCGACTGCCTCCCTCACAGCCTCGGCGATCGACCCTGCAGATTTCTCGCCGACCTGTACCGCGTACTCCACCTCCGAGAGCGTCGAGAGGCGCCTCCGGACCGCTTCCACGTCAACCGCCATCAGGTCCACCTCGAGCCTCCTCGGGCCGATCCTGACGTCTATCACCTGCTCGGAGATCCCCCTCAGGAGCTCCCTGACCTCCTTCAGGAGCTCGTTGTGCTGGGATGGATCGACGCCCCAGTTCCTGAGGGCGACGATGAACCTGCGCGCGGGAGAGGCCATCGCCAGGGAGAGCGCTTGAAACCGCTCAGGGCTCGAAGGGCTGGAGGACCTGGCCCACGGGCTTGACGCCCCTCCTGAGAAGCCGCTTCACCACCCTCCTCCGCAGCGGGTCCGGTATCCTCAGCTGCCTGTCGTTGTAGACGGAGGGATGGTACGGGTCTATTGCGATCACCTCGAACCAGTAGTACATGCTGTCGTACGTCAGAGGATAGCCGCCGATGACGTGGAGGTTCGGGTGCTCCTTCCTGACCCTGTTGATGGCCTCCTCCAGCATGGTGACGTTGACCTTGTGCTTCACGACTCCGAGCGCCTTCGGCCTCCTGCCCGAGTCGGGCCTCGGCCTCGCGAACCCTCCCCTCCTCACCCTCACCCTGAAGACGACGAAGCCCTGCTTCGCCCTGTAGCCTATCTGCCTGGCCCTGTCCAGCCGGAGCGGCTTCTCGACCCTGACGACCGCGGGCTCCCGCCGCCACCTGATCCTCCTCTCCCTCAGCAGCTTGATCAGCTCATCGGGCTTCTCGCGCCAAAGCTGGTTGAGCCTCGCGTATGCTCCGGGCATCTCCTGTTCCCGTCTCACCGCTCAGAACCGCCTAAAGAACGTCCCTCACAGCAGCAGGGGAATCAGCGCGGATAGGGCCATCAGCAGCAGGTAGATCGCGATCGACCTCCTCATCAGGGCCGCGAACTTCTCCATCGCCCGCTCCACGAGGACCGGAACCTCCCTGTGTTTCACCTCGACCACCGAGACCTCGGCACGCTCCAGCCCCGCGAGTGCGGCCGCGGACAGCTGCCGGAAGACCTCGGCCACCTCCTTCGCGCTCACCCCCTCGCCGACCGGCCTGTAACCACGGCCTCCGAGCCTGACGCCGTTGACCGCGTGCGTGTCGGTCGTCAGCAGCTCCGCGAAGTCCCATCCGTCCCCCTTCAGGACGCCGAGGACCTCATCCCTGACGTGGGGGAGGGCGTTGTTCCCGTCGACCACGGCCAGAGCCATCTTCTTGCCGCCGACCTCGATTCCTAGCAGCGCGAGCCCTGATGGGCCGATGCCGTCGTGGGGGCCGTACGCCTCCGGGATCTTCCTGACCAGTGCCACCCTCACGAACCCCTTCACCCTCTCGGATCCGAGCAGCTCGCCGATCGCCCTAGCAATCCTCCGCAGCTCGCCCTCTCCGAGGCCGTCGTAGCCGTCGTGGTACGAGTTGTGTGGGTCGATCACCCTGATTCTACCCTGCGGGAAGAGGCGCTCCAGCTCCGGAGGTATGTCCTCCATCGGCTCCGGGTTCAGCGTCGGCACCACGAGGGTCAGGCCGTCGGCCTCCAGACCCATCACCTTGACGCCCTCCACCTCCCGCTGCGGCAAAAGGGAGAGCGTAGCCGACCTAACGCCTGCTGGCACTTCGCTCAGGGCCTCAGCCACCTCGACCGCCACCCTCCGCACCTCGCTGCCGTCGAAGAGGTCCGCTCCATGACCCGAGCAGCCCTTCACGACGAGGCCGTCGACGCCGCGCCGAGACAGCTCCAGCTCGATCAGGTAGTTCATCATCGAGCTCCCGACGTTCCTGAAAGGTCCGAAGTGGAAGCCCGTCACCAGGAGAGCGACCCGCCTTCCGGAGGCGCAGTCGAAGAGGAGCGCTGTGGTGGTGAACTCTTTCCGCTCCATGAGGGGCCTCAGCTCCCGCTCGAGCGATTCGGCCCGTCCTCCGAGGATCACGCCGACGAACCCCGCCGCGAGCCTGATCGGCGATAGCCCCTCCGGTCCCAGCGAGAGCAGGATCACCGAGAGCGCGGAGAGCGAGAGACCCCAGAGGATCGACGCGATGACGGGCAGGGCCAGCTCCTCCCGCACGAGTCCCAGAGGGGCCCTCACCAGTGACCCTGTGACGCCAGCCACGACCCCCTTCCACCTCCTGGAGTCGAAGGTCGCAAGGACCGTGGTCCTCACGTAGGCCGCGAGCGAGAGCGATGCGAGGAGGGCACCGTAGGCGATTCGTGGTGTGCCCAGCACGAGTGCTGCCAGCGCGCCGATCACCGAGCCAGCGAGAATGAAGTAGTTCTCGAGCAGTGTCATCATGTTCAGCCTCCTGACGGTGGCCACGTCCGAGCCGCGGAAAGCCGTCACCGAAGCGAGCAGGTTGAGCGCGATCGGCCCGATTCCTAGGGAGAGGACCCAGAGGAGGGCCTGCTGTGGAGGGAGACTGCCCTGACCGAGCACGGCGCCAACCAGCGCAGCCGTCAGCAGGATCAGGACCGGTGCGAGGCGCGAGCCGGGAGGCCTGAAGAGGTACCTGTACTTGGCTGCGATCCGAGAGGTGGCATCCAACCCGATGTGCCACCGGCAGGTCCGATAATAACTGCATCTTGAGGGGAAGAGCAGAGGAACCTTTGGCGTAAGGCGATCGGATGCGAAACCGCTCCGCAGCTGCCTTCAGGCCCGCAGCTCGTAAACTGGCTTCGGAGACCACCCGGGTGGAAGGATGATCTCCTCGACGGAGCGTCCCGGCGGTACCATCGGGAAGACCTTCTCGTCCCTGCTGACGGGTACGTCCAGCACGACAGCCTGGTCGTTCCGGACGGCCCTCCTGACGTGGGACCTGAGCTCCTCGTAGCTTTGGACGAAGTGCCCCTCGACCCCGAAGGCCTCCGATAGCCTGACCAGGTTCGTGATGTCGGAGAAGTCAACGTCCTTGAACCTCTTGCGGTAGAAGAGGTCCTGCCACTGCCTGACCATCCCCAGCGACCTGTTGTCGAGTATCACGGTTATGACCGGAAGGTCGTACTCGGCCACGTTGCTGAGCGTCTGGCAGGTCATCAGGAAGCTCCCGTCGCCGTCGATGTTCAGGACGGTCCTGTTGGGAGCGGCCACCTTCGCACCGAAGGCCGCAGGGAGCCCGAAGCCCATGGTCCCGAGGCCCCAGCTGCTGATGAAGGTCCCAGGCTCGAGGACGCGGTAGAAGAGCTGCGCCCACATCTGGTGCTGGCCGACGCCGGTGGTGACGATGGCTGACCTAGGCATCTCCTCCCTCAGCACCTTGACCACCTTCGCCGAGGAGAGGGTGCCCTCGTCGTTCTGGGAGAGCATGTACTCGTCATACGCAGCGCCTATCTCCTTCAGACGCGATATCCAAAGAGGGTCAACCTCAGCCCTGCCCGGCCTGAGCGATCTAAGGATCGACCTGAGGACCTGCTTCGCGTCGCCGCAGAGGAAGACGTCAGGTTTCACGGCCTTCGCGTTCTCGGATGGATCGACGTCGATGTGGATGACCCTTCGCTTGCTGGAGAACTCCGCCGGCGGCCCTATGGCCCTGTCCGAGAGCCTCGTGCCGACGCAGATGGCGAGGTCCGACTCGACCAACGCGAGGTTCGCCTCGACCCTTCCGTGCATGCCCACGACGCCGAGCACGTTCGGGTGGTCCTCTGGGACGCAGTTCTTCCCTGGAGACGTTGTGACGATTGGGGCCTGGAGCTTCTCCGAGAGTTCCAGGACCTCCGAGGTCGCGTCGCTGAAGTGAACGCCCCCGCCGACCAGGATGATCGGCTTCCTCGCTGACGACATCAGCTCGACGGCCCTCTCGATGGCTTCGGGATCCGGTACCGGAGTCGGCAGGACGAAGCCCTCTTCGGGCTCAGGGAGGCCCTCCCATTCGCCGACATCGGCCTGGAAGACGTCGCGGGGGACGTCGATGAGCGTCGGTCCGGGCCTGAGGGAGATCGAGCAGCGGTATGCGTTCACGAACTCCCGGTGGAGCCTGCTCGGGTCCAGAACCGTGGTGGCGTACTTCACGTGGGCCGTCACCAGACCCACTATGTCGGCCTCCTGGAAGGCATCGGTGCCCATGAAAGAGCGGACAACCTGGCCGGTTATCGCCACGAGGGGCGAGCTGTCCATGGCCGCGTTGACGATCCCCGTGATGAGGTTCGTCGCCCCGGGTCCGGAGGTCGCCGTCACGACTCCAGGCCTTCTCTTCACCCTGGCGTAGCCCTCTGCTGCGTGGGCAGCCTGCTGCTCGTGCTTCATCAGGAAGGACCTGATCTCCGAGTCGACCAGCGCGTCGTAGAGCGGCAGGTTGGCGCCACCGGGGATGCCGAAGACGGTGTCGACGCCGAGCCCCTCCATGGTCCTGACCAGCTTACGCGCGGCGTCCATCTCAGCCCCTCGCCTCCACCGACAGGGCCTGCGAGACCGCTCCCGCCACGGCCATGGCCACCGCCAGCCCCGGGTCGTGGGCTAGGCCCCTTCCCGTGAGGGTTTTGGAGTTGACAACGACCACGACCTCCGCCTCAGCGGGGTACCTGTCCGGGTCCGGCGGGACGTACAACGCCAAGTCCTCCAGGCGCACGTCGCCAACAAGCGCGCTGACCGCTCTCCTCATCGCATCGATCGAGGCGGAAACGGTCGACCTTCCGATTCCCCTGGACTCCATCCGCTCGCCCCTGACGTTGAGGACGAGGCTGCAGGCGAAGGTCTCGCCGTCCTTCGCGTACGAGATCGACTCGACGGATATCGATGGCTTCGAACCGTCCAATACGCCTATCACGTCCCTCAGCAGCAGCTCCTCCGTCACCCGCATCCCCATATCGCCCAGCTCCTTCACCCTCTCCAGCACGCGCCTCGTCTCCTCGTGGCTGAGGTTGAAACCGTGCTGCTTCAGGACCTCAAGCACCGCATGCGTCCCCGAGTGCTTCCCCAGCACTATCCTCCTCCTCTTACCGACGACCTCTGGCATGACCGGTTCGTACGTCGCAGGGTTGTTGATCACGCCGTGGACGTGGATACCGCTCTCGTGCGAGAAGGCGTTGTCACCCACCACGGCCTTGTTCTTCTGGACGACCATCCCCGTCAGCCGGGAGACGAGCCGCGAGACGCTCGCCAGCTTCTCGAGCCTTATGCCGGTCTTTACGCCGTACAGCGTCTCCAGCGCCAGCACCACCTCCTCGAGGCTCGTGTTGCCAGCCCTCTCGCCGATGCCGTTCACGGTGACGTGGACGATCTCCGCTCCGCCCTCGACGCCGGCCAGCGTGTTGGCAGTTGCGAGCCCCATGTCGTCGTGGCAGTGAACGGCCACCGGAAGTCCCGTGACGCCCTTCACCTCCCTCACCAGCTCCTTCATCACCTCCGGTATCGCGACGCCCACCGTGTCCGGGATGTCGACGCTGTCCGCCCCCGCCTCTGCCGCTCCCCTGTACACCTTCAGGAGGAACTTCCTTTCGGACCTCGTGGCGTCCTCGCAGGAGAAGTGGACCGTCACGCCCCTCGACTTGGCGTACTCGACCATCTCGACGGCCCTGCTGTAGACCTCATCCGGCGTCATCCGGAGCTTGTACTTCATGTGGAGCTCCGAGGTGGCTATGAAGACGTGGACCCAGTCGACCCCAGCGTCGACGGCCCTGTCGATGTCTCCCTTCTCGCACCTGCTCAGCGCGCAGATTTTCGACGGGAGCCCGAGCCTAGCGATGGACCTGACGGCCTCCATCTCGCCCCTCGAGACCGCCGGATATCCGGCCTCGATCACCGCTACGCCGAGATCCGCAAGCGCCTCCGCTATCCTCAGCTTCTCCTCCACCCTCAGCGCCACACCGGGACTCTGCTCGCCGTCGCGCAGCGTCGTGTCGAAGACCTGGACCCTCTCCGGCAGCGATGGATTCCGTCCCAGAACGAACTCTCTCCAGACCATCTCGATCACCTCAGAGGAGGAGCAGCGGGGAGGGCGCCTCGATCACGCTACTCGTCGCGCACCCCAGGAACGAGCTCATTCGGGACCAAGCAATACAGCCCCACCCGCTTGCTCCAACGTCAGAAACCGGCCTGATTTAAACCTACGCTTAGGAGCGTGCCGGTCCTATCCCAGAGGGGAACTTGTCCCGCAGCGCTCCACGAACAAACTGCGAACGACCTGCGAGGATTCCCGGATCGATGGGGGTACAACGACACGGGCGATCGCGGCCTGTCGGCCTCGTGATTGCTCAGCTCTCTTTGCGTTTTTTACCGCGAAGGGAACCCCATCACCGGATGGAGGGCCCTGTGATACGGAGGCTGATCCGAGAGGCGAGCGAGGCCCTCGAGGCCGCCGGCCTGAAGGACCCGAAGGTGACGCTGACGAAGTCAGTGAAGTTCGGGCTCCTCACGTCCACTTCGTCCTTCGAGGAGGCCCGCAGGACAGGCGTGGATCCCATGGAGAGGGCGAGGTCGGTCCTGGGGCAGCTCAGGCTTCCGGAGGGCTCGCTGCTCGAGAAGGTCGAGGCCGCACCTCCAGGTTACATCAACTTCCATCCCAGCTGGGGCGAGCTGGCCCGCGCGGTGGTGAGCGAGGTCCTCGCAGCTCCGGACGCTTACTTCAGGGTTGAGGACGGACCGAGGGAGGTCGTGGTCGAGCACACGAGCGTCAACCCCAACAAGGCGCTCCACATAGGCCACGCGAGGAACGTCTGCATCGGCGACACGATAGCCCGGGTGATGAGGAAGGCCGGTGCGAGGGTTCTGGTGATCAACTACGTCGACGACAGCGGCGTCCAGATGGCGGAGCTCCTCCTCGGCTTCCGGCTCCTCGGTTACCCGCTCGAGCCGAGGGAGGGGATGAGGTTCGACGAGTACTGCGGCGACGTCGTCTACGTCGAGGTGAACAGGAGGGCTGAGGCGGATCCGGAGGTCGAGAGGCAGAGGAGGGAGATAGCGAGGAGGATCGAGCAGAGGGGGACCGAAGAGTTCGAGCAGGCCAGGAGGGTGGCGCTGATGGTCCTCAGGGACCAGCTCAAGACGACCTCGAGGCTCGGTGCGACGTACGACCTGCTGGTCAGGGAGAGCGACGTGGTGGTCACGGGCCTCTGGGCCGAGGCCTTCCGGAGGATGAAGGAGGCCGGACTGGTCAGGTTCGTTGAGGAGGGCCCCAAGAAGGGTTGCTGGGTCGTGGACCTCTCCGGACACCCGGTCCTCTCGAAGGAGGGAGACGAGGTCTTGGTCAAGAGCGACGGCGCAACCACCTACGTCGCGAGGGACATAGCGTTCGCGATGTGGAAGATGGGCGCGTCGGAGACGAGGCTCCTCTTCAGGCGCATCGAGCTCGACGGCCAGACCGTCACGATGTCCGACGTCGAGGGCGAGGACCTCGGGCCCTTCAGATCCGATCTGGTGGTGACGGTGGTGGACTCGAGGCAGAGGAGGCCGCAGGAGGTGGTCAGGTACGCGCTGGAGAGGATGGGCGTCAAGGGCAGGTACGTCCACTACTCGTACGAGCCGGTTGCCCTCAGCAGGAGGTCGGCGGAGCTCCTGGGAGTGAAAGCCGAGGGCGAGGTGGTCCACATGAGCGGCCGGAGGGGACTGTACTTCAAGGCGGAGGAGGTGTTAGACAAGCTGAAGGAGGTCGCGGCCCGCGAGACAAGGGCCAGGAGGCCCGATTGGAGCGAGGAGAAGGTGAGGGAGGTGGCCGAGGCGCTCGCGGTGGGAGCGTTCAGGTACGGCATGCTGCGGATCGAGAGCGACCGTCAGATCGTCTTCGATCTGGAGGAGTCGCTCCGCCTCGAGGGAGACACCGGACCATACCTCCAGTACTCGGTCGTGAGGGCGAGGAAGATCCTGCAGAAGGCCAGGGAAGCGGGAATCGGACAGATCGCCTCCGATCGCTCACCACCGGCCGAGCTGAGCGAGCACGAGCTGCAGCTGGTCAGGGAGCTCGCGGTGACACCGCTGGTGATGGAGGATGTGGTCAGGACGCTCTACATCAGGTCGCTCGTGACCCACGCGAGGAACCTCGCTATGCGCTTCAACGAGTTCTACGAGCGGTGCCCGGTCATCGGCAGCGGCGAGTGGGAGGGTTTCAGGCTCTCGCTGGTCGGCGCTTACGATCGGATCGAGTCGAGGCTGCTGGAGCTCCTCGGCATACCGGTGCTCGACGAGATCTGAGACCGGCGGAGGCCGCGTGCAAACCAAAATAGGACCGCAGAAGACGTCAGGGTGCGGATGAAGAGACCGACCTGCAACGACGGGTCTCCCGGATGAGATGCATGCCTCCTCTCTGACGACGCGTTGGCCAGTAGCTCCCGATCCTCCGCAGTCGAGGTTCCGGCTTTTGGGGTTCCGCGCGTCAGCTCCTCGGAAGCCTCCTGTAGGAGCCCTCCGGAGCCAGATCTCGCACCGCCTCGGGGTGTATCATCTCCGCAAGGGCCTCCACGCCCTCCACGATAGACGGGCCGTGGCCGCTGAACCTGGCCTTGGCGTCGACCGCGTAGATCGTTCCCGTCGAGAAAGCGGGCGTGGACCTCACCCAACCGGATTCGAGGAGCTGTAGCGCATCGCGGTAGGAGCGCTCAAGCCTGAACCCGCACGGCCCCACCACGATGACCTCGGGACCGTACGCCGCCGCGTCCTCCCCGCGGATCCTCTTGGAGGGCCTTCCGGGATCTCCGAAGTCGACGCCGCCGGCGACCTCGATCATGTCCGGAACCCAGTGACCCGAGCAGAAAGGCGGATCCACCCATTCTAGGAAGAGCGTCCTCCTTCTCCGGAGACCGCTCACCAGCTCCCTGACGTTTTGGAGCCTCAGCCCGACCCTCTCCACCAGCTCCCTGGCCTCCCGAAGCCTTCCGGTGACCTCACCCAGCCGGAGGTACTCCTTCAGCACGTCCTCAAGCCTCTCCGGCCCGACCTCAACGACCCTCGCGATGGCGTGCAACCTATCGCCGAGCGCGTCTGGCGTCACCGCGCAGACGTTGCAGAGCCTCTGGACCACTATGAGGTCAGGTTTGAGCTGCTCGATCAGACGGAGGTCGACCTCGTAGGGGTTCTCTCCGCGCTCCGAGAAGGACCTGACGGCAGCGTCGATCTCCGCCTCGGTCATCGAGTCCGGATCGATCTTCGACCTCACCACGACGGCCCTTCTCCCCGGCTCCGGATCAGGGCAGGCGTAGGTGATGCCCACGACCTCGTCCTCGAGCCCCAGTGCGTAGAGCGTCTCCGTGGCGCTCGGCACGAGCGAGACGATCCTCACGGCACTTGGAAATCTCCGCGCGGATATCTCGTTATCGGAACGACGCGCTCCTCAGGGTATTAGTCCAATGATTGAGAGGACCGATTTCGGGTTAAGAGCGCTCGAACTCATGGTAGGGGTTGAAGGGTGAAGGATATCTACCACGAGCAAGAATTGGTCCGGGCATGAGCGGGTTGGACGACTCGGAGCTGGAGCGGATCAAGATGCGGAAGCTGATGGAGATGATGAGGGAGACCTCTCAGCCGAAGAGCCAGCCAGAAAAGCCGGTTCTAGACCACCCAGTTGACCTGACCGACGCAGACTTCGACGAGTTCGTGAGGTCCCACGACCTGGTGGTGGTAGACTTCTGGGCCGACTGGTGCATGCCCTGCAGGTTCATGGCGCCGGTGGTCAAGGAGCTGGCCAAGGAGATGGCGGGCAAGGTAGCCTTCGGGAAGCTGAACGTCGACGAGAACCCGAGGACCGCGGCCAGGTTCGGGATAATGAGCATACCGACTTTCCTGGTCTTCAGGAACGGCAAACTGGTGGACGCCCTGGTCGGCGCGATGCCGAAGCAGAGGTTTAAGGCGGCCATCGAGCGCTACCTAAGCTGAGCTCACACGCCGAGGTAAAGGTCGGGCTCCTTTATCCCCACCGAGTGGAAGACCTCTGCCTCGACCCTTCCCATACCCTCACCGCCGCGCATCCTGAGCTCGTTGTACCTCCGGTAGAAGGCCGCCCTGACCTCCTCGACGTATGAGAAGAGCTCGTTCATGTCCCTGTACTGCCCCCTCATGGTCCTGTACTTTATGCCGTCCCGTTCGACCTCCGCGAAGAGGGCGGTGATGGTTCCCGGAGCCTTCTCGTACCCCTTCTTCTTACCCCGGCCCGACCCCCTCGCGACGGCCTCGACCAGCACCGAGACGCGCCTCGCGCCCTGTCCCGACCCGAGCTGCATGTCCAGCGCGAACCCGCACCTTCCGAACCTCGCGTAGATCCTCTTCTCCATCGGGTAGTGCCTCAGCGTCGCAAGCCCCGTGAGCCCCTCGTCCTCCAGGTACCTCAGTATCTCACGGACTATCCTCGAACCAGCCCGTTGCACGTCCTCCACCGATTGCCTTTCTCATTTATATGTTTGGTAAGTCGATCGGCTATTCACGAACGCTTGCCGGATAGGGCGTGGAGGGCGGAGAGGACCGTCATGATCTGGACCTCGGGAGTGGCTCCTTGGGAGATGCGGTAATCGACCTCGCCGAGCAGGCTGAAGAGCTTGGCCTTCTCCGTCTCGGGTATCGAGAGGTAGAAGAGCTCGCTGTACATGCTCGAGACGATCTCGCGCTCGGAGACGCCGTCGACGTACAGCGCCTGCCAGAGGAGCTTCCTCGCCTCCGTCAGGTTCCCGGAGAGGGCGAGCTCCATCATCCGCCTCGCCTCTATCCCAGCCGCGAGGCCCGCGACCCGGTAGAGCAGGTCCACGGTTATCCTCTTGGAGTAGACGGATGCCGTCTGGAGGAGATTCAGGACCTTCCTCAGGTCGCCCTCCGAGATCCTGTAGAGCTCCTTCACCACCTGCTCGTCCACCTCGAGCCCCTCGTTCCGCGCTACACGCTCCACCATCTGACGTACCCCGTCCTCCTCTATCGGCTTGAACCTGAACACAGCGCAGCGCGACTGTATCGGCTCGATGATCCGGTTGAAGTAGTTGGCTGCCAGGATGAACCTGCACGTGGTCGAGAACTGCTCCATCACCCTCCTGAAGGCGTGCTGGGCCTCTGCGGTCAGCATGTCCGACTCGTCCAAGAGCAGTATCTTGAAGCCGGGGCCTGCCATGGGGATCGTCCTGGCGAAGTTCTTCACCTTCTCCCTGATCACGTCTATCCCCCTCTCGTCGCTGGCGTTGATCTCGAGGAAGTGGCCGTCCTCGATGTAGCGCTCGCCGTAGAGGTCCCTCGCGAAGGCATGGGCGGTCGCTGTCTTGCCCACACCGGGTGGACCCGTGAAGAGCATGTGGGGGATGTTGCCGGTGCGGATCGCGTTGGTCAGCGCCGTCACGATCGCCTCCTGGTTGATCACCTCCTTCAGCGTCTTGGGCCTGTACTTCTCAATCCACGGTATGGCCTCGGTCAACCCATTGAGCACCTGAGGAAGACGCTAAAAACGCTTCACAGTAAGCCCGGCACAAATGTCACAAAAATGGAGAGGGTTCGACTCCGTTTAAGTCTGGGGTCAGATGTTCCTGCTCGCCTCTGAGGTGGCTGACCTCAGCGCCTCCGGCACGTCGGGGAAGGCGGTCTTCATCCTCTGGGCTGCGATCTCCGCGGCCTCCTGGAGGATCTTCTGGGCCTCCGGGTCCGAGACGGTCACCGTCGTGGTGGTGCCGGTCACGCTTCCCACCTCGGCGATCAGGTTCTCGAGGACCTCGTCGACGTACTTCAGGTTCTGGGCCACCTCCGGGACCACGCCGGAGAGGTCGGACTGGACCTGCCGGATGATCGCGGCCGCCGGGCCGAGGACGTGCATCACGTCGCCGAACTCCTTGACGGTCTCCAGCCTCAGGATCACCTTCTCCAGCGACAGCTGGCTCCGCATCACAACCCTCGTCATCTTCCTCAGCTGCGCTATCTCGTTGGCGTAGACCGTCGCCCTGCTGACGTCGCCCTCCTGCTGGGCCCTGACGCACTGCTCGAAGAGCTCCTTACCCCGTGCGGAGAGCCTGGCCGCGGTCCGGTTCAGCTTGTCGGCCTGAAGCCGGAGCGTCATCATCACCTCTGTGAACCTGGCGTCGTTGGGTCCGATCAGCTCCTGCCTGCCGAACGGAAGTCTCATCTCGGCAGGTTAGGGACCGCTGTGCGAATTTAGCTGCTCGCGCCCTTTCGGAGCCGATACATTCGCCGTGAATACTCCGATAATCCTCAGGACCTCTCCGGAGGGCTCCTGGTTGAGAGCTCGTCCGCGAGGTGCGCTGCGAGGACCGGTAGGTGTTCCGGAGCCAGCTCCCTCACCCTCAGGCCCTCGAGCTCCGGGGGGCATGATAGGCCCAGCTCCTTGAGAGCCCTCGCGAGTTTCTTCCTCCTGAGCGTGAACAGTCTCCGCAGGACGTCAACGAGCGACTCAGGCGGGGTCATCGGGTCCTCCCTCCTCCTGAGCACCACCACCCTCGAGGTCACCTTGGGCCTCGGCGAGAAGGCGGACCTTCCCACCTTGAACTGGGGCTCGACGCGGTAACAGGACCTGATGAGTAGGCTCGTGAGCACGTACCTGTCTTCTCCTGGCTCGGCTGTCAGCTTCTCCGCGAACTCCTCCTGGAGCAGGAGGACCGCCAGCTCGGGCCTCGCCCTGAGGGAGAGCCACCTGAGGAGACGGGTCGAGATGTAGTACGGCGGGGAGGAGACGACCTTGTTGAAAGGTGGCAGATCCAAGCTCAACGCGTCGCCGTTCAAGACCGTCACGTTGGGATACTCCCTGAGGGCCTCCCGCGCTCTCCTCGCGAGGAACGGATCCAGCTCGACCGTCACCACCCTGCAGCCTGTCGAGGCGATGAACCTTGTCAGGAAGCCGTCGCCGGTGCCGACCTCGAGGACCACGTCATTACCTCCCAGCTCCGCAAGCTCGACCATCCTCTCGGCGACGCGCTCGTCCCTCAGGAAGTGCTGCCCGAGCCGGGCCATCGGCCCGATAGCTGATCGGGATCGCCGCGTGAAAGGTCTTTGCAGGGGTTCGACGGTAGGCGTTATCAGCGACGTCGGGTCCGTTAGTCCGCATGACCTTCGCCGTTCCCGGAAGGGTCCCGGGGATATCCGGAAGGACCCTCTTCTGCCTCCACGGATATGCGCCGCACTACGCAGAGGACGTCATCGACCCAGTATCGGGCGAGCGGGTGCTGGTGATGGCCGATCCGCACATCAGGAGGTCCGCGTACGTCTATTCGCTCGAGACCGGCAGGTTCCTGTGGGAGTTCAGGGTTCCAGGAGGGGCCATCAGCTCCAACCCCCACATAGCCCGGAGCGCCAACCCCCACATAGCCCGGATGGTCACGGAGGAGGTGCGATCAATAGGTGCGGAGCCAGGTGACGTTATCTGCGCCGACCTGGACAACAACTTCCTGCTCGTCGACCGCAAGACGAGGCGCGTCAAGTGGAGCTACAGGCCCCCCGACGCTAAATGGTCCCACGACTGCCTCCCCCTCGAGGACGGGGACCTCGTGATCACCGACTACGCATCCGGTTTCGTCAGGAGGATAGGGCCCGACGGAACTTTGCGGTGGAACCTTCAGCTGGGACCTGGGGTAGCCAAGCTTTCAAAGGTCGAGGGGAAGACTCCGAGCGGAATCCACCGGAACGACTTCGGCGGCGACCTGCTGGTGGCCGTCAACAGGAGCACCTATGGCGTCTACGAGGTCGACTCCGGGAGCGGTCGCATCACGTGGAGGTGTCCGCCGGAAAGGGATGAACGTGGACTGAAGAACGCCTTCTGGACGCTGAAGCCCCACTCGGCGTTGAGGATGGGC